>Ga0184612_10000454_pt1 | contig 19090 bp, 19 predicted proteins | sample PLM3_60_coex_FD_133163 | JGI IMG/M metagenome (GOLD analysis project Ga0184612, IMG submission 133163) | Groundwater sediment microbial communities from an aquifer in East River, Colorado, USA - PLM3_60_coex | ecosystem: Environmental > Terrestrial > Soil > Riparian zone | place: USA: East... | reverse complement strand
GAGCAAGGGTTTGACTGGGTCTGGTTTCTGAGCGTCTGGCAGACCGGCCCCGCGGCGCAAGCGATCTCACGAGCGAATCTCGAATGGCGCCGCGAGTTCGTGGAAACCCTGCCAGACCTCACCGATGACGATATCGCCGGCTCAGGCTTCGCGATCCAGAACTACACGGTCCATCGCGATCTGGGCGGCGACGCGGCACTCGCACGTCTGCGACAGCGGCTGCACGCACGCGGATTGAAGTTGATGCTCGACTTCGTCCCCAACCACATGGCCCCGGATCACCGGTGGATCGACGAGCACCCGGAATACTTCATCCATGGCAGCGAGACCGATCTGGCTCGCTCGCCGCGCAACTACGTCCGAGTGCCCACAGCAAACGGGTCGCTGTTGCTGGCGTACGGCCGGGACCCGTACTTTGACGGCTGGCCCGACACGCTGCAGCTCAATTATGGCCACCCGCAATTGCAGCAAGCGATGATCGGCGAGTTGGTGCGGATCGCCGGGCAATGCGACGGCGTGCGCTGCGACATGGCCATGCTGGCCTTGCCCGACGTGTTCGAACGCACGTGGGGCATCCCGACGGTGCCCTTCTGGCCGAAGGCCATCGAGTCCGTGCGACGGCAACATCCGGACTTCCAGTTCATGGCGGAGGTCTACTGGGATCGGGAATGGACGATGCAACAGGAGGGATTCGATTACGCCTACGACAAACGGCTGTACGACCGCCTCCGCGAGGGCCACGCCCGGCCGGTGCGTGAGCATTTCCACGCGGGGCTCGACTATCAGGACAAGCTGGCCCGCTTCATGGAAAACCACGACGAGCCGCGGGCGGCGGCCACGCTCTCGCCGGACGTGCACGAGGCGGCCGCTGTCATCACGTTCTTGTCCCCCGGTCTGCGTTTCTTTCACCAGGAACAATTCCAGGGGCGCAGGACACGGATCTCTCCCCATCTGGTGCGAGGTCCGGAGGAAGCGATCGACCAGAGGCTGGAGCAGTTTTACGAACGGCTGCTTGCCGTGCTGCGTCAGCCGGCCGTGCGCAACGGCCAGTGGCAGTTGCTCGACTGCACACCTGCCTGGGACGGCAACTGGACCCACGATGGCTTTGTGGGTTTTGCGTGGCGTGGGGCCGGTGGCGAGCGGCTGCTGGTGACGGTGAACTATGCACCCAACCAGAGCCAGTGTTACGTGCGGCTGCCGTTTGCAGACCTTGGCAACGGCCGCTGGCGGCTGCACGACGTGCTCGGTGACATCACATACGATCGGGACGGCAGCGATCTGCAGGGGCGCGGCTTGTACCTGGACGAGCCTCCCTGGCGTTGCCGTGCGTTTACCATCGCGGAGGTGCGCGACCTGTCTCGCTAGCGCGCCTGCGTCCTCGACAGCAGTGTCGACGCGGTCGTCGCCGCGACTGGAACGACCTGACCCGCGACAAAACGCGGTAAGCTCGTGCGACCCATCCACTCACAAGGAGCATGTAATGATGCGCATCGGTGGCCTCATGATCCTGCTGCTGGTTTTGGCACAGGGACGACCCGCGCCCGGGAAAGTCAACAGTACCTACGACAAGACAGCGGCCTTCACGACGTTCAAGACCTACGGCTGGATTGCCGGGCAAGCGGCATTCGACCCGGCCGCGCACAAAGCCATCGTGTCGGCGATCGATGCTGAAATGGCGGCGCTCGGCCTGAAGAAAGTGGAGGGCCGGGCCGGAGATGTGACGCTGCGCTACCTCGCGGTCCGGAGCACGAGCGTGGATCTCGAGAAGCTCGAAGCGATTGAAAAGCAGGGAGGCGACAAGGCGGGTGCCGACTTCACGGTGGGCCGGCTCGTCATCGTCATGGAGGATGCCAAGTCGAGCCGCCGGCTCTGGGCGGCCGACGGTGTCGAACGACTCAACCCTGCCGTCGCCGACCGCGACCAGACGATCACGGGCGTCGTCGCACGGATGTTCGAGACGTATCCGACGCGGCAGAAAGCGAAATAGGCGCCTCGCCGGCGTTACACGTGAAAACGCTCATCGACATCGCCGTCCCGCTCATCACCTTCGTCCTGCTCGGGATGGTGGGATCGAGCCTGGATCGAAGCGATTTCGCGCGCGTCGGCCGGCAGCCACGCATCGTGCTGGCGGGTCTCGCTGGACCGGTCTTCCTCCTGCCGCCGCTCGCCGTGGGTCTCGTTTCGGTCTTCCGCCCGCCACGAGAGATCGAAGCGGGTCTCTTGCTCATCGCCACGTGCCCGATCGGCGGGATCTCGAACATCTACAGCTACCTCGCCGGAGCGTCGACGGCGCTCTCCGTCGCTCTGACCGGGCTCTCGAGCCTGCTGGCCGTCCTGACGATTCCTCTTCTCGACGGGGTGTTCGAGACGGCGCTCGGCCGTTCGTTTGGCTTCACGGCGCCGACCGGATTGCTGGTGGTGCAGCTCGCCGCCATGCTGGCGCTGCCGATCGCGACGGGCATGCCAACGAATTCGAGCGGTTCCTCCTCGGTTTGTCCCGGACGGTCCCGCCGGCGTTGACCTTCGTTGGTGCGTCGATGGGGGCGGGCTGGCTCGTGGGATCCGCGATCGGTGCCACTCGGGGCGGTCGATTCACGCTCGCGGCCGAGTTCGCCACTCGCAACGTCGCCATCGCAACAGCCATCGCCGTCACGCTTCTGAACCGCCTCGAGTTCGCGATCTTCGCGACGATGTACTTTCTGGCGGAGGTGCCGCTAATGCTGGCGGCCATCGCGCTCTTTCGCGCCTCGTCGAGCGCTGACCTGCAGCGGTCATGACGCGCGCAACTGGCTCATCCATGCAGGTGAGCGATTCGATTCCTGTTTGGCTCACCGGTGGTGTCGCCGAACGACACACGATTCGATTCTCGCGTTTCGGTCCTATACTCTGACTTCGGCGGTCGGCGAGCTCAGGTCATGTCTCCACAGGGCTTTCGTGCGGCCGCGGCCAAGCACCGGGCAGTCTCGCTCGTACCGCGCAGAATCAAGGGTCCGACATGTCGCGCTGCCTCTTCCTGCTGCTGGCGTCCGTTGTCGCGATCGCGACGATGCGCCCGGCCCCCCAGTCGAATACGCTCTTTGCTTTTCACAGCAATCCCTGGCTCAACCTGCATCACTTCGCCAGGGCGTCGGCACGTGGCGGCCCGGCCCCGACCGGCCTATCGGAGGAGGAAAGCAGGCAATGGGCCGCAGGCGTCGAGTTCTACAAGCCCTACGCCGCTCGCGATTTGCTCCGGGACGACGGCATGGTCGACATCAAGAGTGCGCTTCGAGGCGCCGAGGGAAAGACGAGCCTCGATGGGATCAACGTCGACGCTGGCCTGAAGGCGACGCTCGAGCGTCTGATGCCGATCTATCAGAAGCGCTGGTGGCCCGAGCACGACCGCGTCAACCGTGCGTGGATCGCGGCGGTCCAACCGCTGCTCGAGCGACATGGAACAGCGCTCAGCCAGGCCCTCACTCGCACGTACGACACGACGTGGCCGAGCAACCCAGTCCCCGTCGACCTCTCCGTGACAGCGGGCCCGAACGGCGCGTACACGACCGGTCCGCCGACACACGTGACGATTTCATCGTCGGAGCCCAGCCTTCAGAGTCTTGCGGCGCTGGAGATGCTGTTTCATGAAAGCTCGCACAGCCCCGTGAGTGATCTGTTTCAGCGCGTCAGGCGGGCGGCGAGCGAGCAGAAGGTGTCGGTTCCGCCGCAGCTATGGCACGGCGTGCTGTTCTACACCGCCGGCGAGCTCACAACGCGTGAGCTCAAAGCGCACGGCATCGCGTACACCCAGTACGCCGGTGAGGGCCTGTATACAAACCTGTGCGGCGCGGGTTGCCGCGAAAAGATCGCCGAATACTGGACGCCGCGCCTCGATGGAAAACGATCGATTGCGGAGTCCCTATCCGCACTCGTCGCCTCGTTCAAGTAGGTTCGGCGCGTCATCGACGATAGCGCGATCCCCAATATACCGAACCCTTTTCAGAGGGAGAACGCCGTTGAAAGCGAACTCATGGCTGAGGATGCGTGCGCCACCAAGCTCTGCTGTGGACCTCCGTCGGCCTGCGAAGGCCGTTTCGGAATCGTGATCCGGCGGTGCAATCCGTATCCGCCAAGCCCGGCGTCACGGCGCGGCGGTTGACGCTCGGCCGCGAAAGCAAGGTGTTTTGACCGCTTTTGGGTTTTCCGCGGGGCGGAATCCAACTTGTTTGCCTGCCCAAAGGACATGGGCATGTTCTCGACCGACTCCGACGTGGCCATCGACCTCGGGACGGTGAACACCTGCATCTATGCGCGGGGCGCCGTCGTTCTGAATGAGCCTTCGGTGGTGGCCTTCAATACCGTCCGCGGCGGCGTTGAAGCCATCGGGACCGATGCGCGCGACATGCTCGGGCGTACGCCGGCGAACATCACGCCAGTGTGGCCGATGCGGAATGGGGTAATTGCTGATTTCGAAGCGGTCGACAAGATGCTCGCGTACTTCGTCCGCAAGGCGAGGGGACGCACCTATTGGCGGTCGCGGCTCGTGATAGGCGTGCCCGCCGCCAGCACGCAGGTGGAGCGTCGTGCTGTCAAGGACAGTGCGAAGCGGATGAAGGTCAGCGACGTGCAGCTGGTGGACGAGCCCATGGCTGCGGCGATTGGCGCCGGCCTGCCGGTGACCGAGCCCACGGGCAACATGATTATCGACATTGGCGGCGGGACCACTGACATCGCCGTGGTTTCGCTCGCCGGCGTAGTCTACGGGCGTTCGTTGCGCCTGGCGGGCGGCGACATGGACGATGCGATCATCCAGCACGTGAAGCGGCAGCACGGCTTGCTGATCGGAGAGCCCACAGCCGAGCGGATCAAGCGCGAGATCGGGTCCGCAGCTCCGCTCGAAAAGCCGCTGCGGATGGAAGTGAAAGGCCGTCATCTCTCGGAGGGCGTGCCGCGCACGGTCACGATCACGGATACGGAGGTCCGAGAGGCGCTGTCCGAACCGATACGCGCCATCGTCAAGGCAGTCCGTGAAGCGCTCGAGTGCGTGCCTCCTGAACTGTGCGGCGACATCTACGAGCGCGGTGTCGTGCTCACCGGCGGCGTCGCGCTCCTCCGCAAATTGGACGAACACCTGCGCAAGGAAACCGGCCTCCCCGTCGTGATCGCCGACGACCCACTGGCAACCGTCGTGATGGGCGCGGGCAAGCTGCTCAGCGACCCCGATTTGTTGTCGAAGGTTGCTGTCAGCTGACCGATTCGGACTCTCCGCGAGCTAGACGTGATCGAGTTGCGTGCGCGGATTTCTCTCGAGGCAGCGCCGCAGCAGCTCTCGGATCGCAGCGGGTGACGGATCCGAGGCGCGGTCCGAGCCGTACTTCCGTCAGGGGCGCGCGCGCGCGAGCCGGAAGGCGGCCATCTCGTGGTCGTTGCGCACCAGCAAGACGTCGCGGACCAGTACGGGGTGGTTCCACGTCTTGCCCTCGAGTGCCGTGAATCGCGCGACCTCCGTGAACTGATCGGGGGTCGCCTTGACCAGCGCCAGCTCACCCTCTTCCGACAGCACGAGCAACAGGTCCTGGTCGGCCAGCAGCACGAGCTGGCCGTTGCCGTAGCGTCCGCCCTTCCACTTGCGGGTGCCGTCCTGGAGATCGATGCACGAGAGGATGCTGCCGTCGAAGCCGAAGGCATGCCCCTTGTGCACGACGAAGTCGTTGAAGTACGGCTTCAGGCCGGTCGACGTCCAGCGTTCCGCAGCCGTCCATCCACCGGACTCGTGCGCGATCGAAATGCGCCGCAGCCCGATTCCCCCGTTCATGGAGATGGTGTTGACCAGGATGTCGCCGTTCTCCGTCATCGCCGGCTGAACGATCGCTCCGCCAGGCCACGCGTGCTCCCAGAGCACTTTGCCGGTGGCCGGCGCGACGCCGGTCGTGCCGGGCCCGCTCATGAACACCACCTGCTCGACTCCGTCGATTGTGACCAGCTGCGGCGAGCTGTAGCTGAGGCCCCCGCCGCCGCCGGTCCAGCGCGGCGTGCCCGTCGCGACGTCGTAAGCCGCGAGCTTTCCGCCGGCCGCGACGATGACGACGTCGTCGACGACCAGCGGCGAGCTCGAGATGCCCCAGTACGGGATTTTGACGTGGACGTCGGATGCCGCGTTGCGTGACCACACGACGGCGCCGCTGCCGGCATCGAGCACGTTCACGATTCCAGTCGCACCGAGCGTATAGACGCGACCGTTGCTGAGCGTCGGCGTGCCGCGCGGACCAGCGCCGGCGTTCGACTCCCAGAACCGCGTGGCGTCGCGATGCCGCCACACCGGCTTGCCGGTGTCCAGCCTGTAGCAGGAGACGACCTCGTCGCCGCCGCGCTGCTCCTGTGTGTAGACAAGGTTGCCGTTGACGGCGAAGGACGACCAGCCCGGGCCGATCGGCTGGCGCCACGTCTCGGTTGGCGGCGACTGCGACCAGTCCGTCGCGATCTGCACGCCGCGAATCACGCCGTCGCGATCGGATCCGCGAAAGCCAGGCCAGTCCGCACGTTTGGCCGCTACCGCCGGTGCGGGCGCGGCTGCTGCTGGAGCCGCCGAGGGCTTGGCCACGTCTGCCACCGGGCTTACTTCCGGCGGCTTGGATATCTCCGCCGGCGCCGGAGCCGGAGGGAGCGGCTTGGGCTCCTCGGCGGCCTGAGCCAGGAGCCGGTCCTCGGGAGTCATCGTCCACCGCCAGTGGAAATCCGACCTCCCGTCGGCGTTGATGCCATCGGTCCGCATCAGGATCCACGGCAGGCATCCGAGCACGACGGCGAAGGCCGCCGCACCACCGCGGGATACGGGTGCGAGACGACGGCTCGCCGCCGCCCAGGCGACGAGGGCGACACTCAGGGTCGGGATCGCAAGGATGTGGCTCAAGTAGCCCATCGCACCGCCGGCAAGCGACGCGTGGACGACGTACTTTTCCGCGAACGCCGCGGCGATTATCAGAACGACCGCGCCCAGGCGCTCGTACCAGCGTGCGCGGCTGAGGAGCAGCCACCACAGGATGACAATCAGCGCGCCGCCGAGAGCCCAGAGCATCGCCAGCCCCCCGTATCGGGGTGCGAGAATGGGGACGACATATCCGACCAGCACGAGGAGCGCCGCGGCGGCGACGCCGGGCCACAGCCGGAGCGGTTTGCGAGGAGTCGGTTCGTTGGTATTCATCTAGTGGACCGTATCAACTGAGACTGCAGGATCCGGATAAAAGTTCGACCGCAATTCACGGGCCGCGACAACGGAGTGGCCCGCTTTACAAATCGAGCTAACACTCCACTAAATTGCCTCAGGTGCGGTGACGCTGACGACGCTCGGTGAGATCCGTTTGCGGCGGTAGCGCCACAGCCAATACACCATGGTCACGAGCACCACGAGCGGGATGAGCCTCAGCGCAGGGATGCGGAGCGGTTCCGGAATTCGTCTGACAGGTCCCAGAAAAAATGACGCTGCCGCGATGGATAGCGCGACGCACATGCGCCACAGGTGCCTCCTGAGTCTCGCCGTACCCTGAAGTCCTCCGGCCCGGAGCATCCGGCGATCGCCCACGCCCGCCGACAGTGCGAGGATGCCGAACATCAAGAGAGGAAACACGAAACCGATGTTTCCTCTCCCGGCACTGACCAACGCCGATACGATGCTCGCCAGACCGAGCGTGAACGCCGCCAGCATCGCGCCGCGCTCCACCCGGCGCGATCGCGCCGACGGTGGGTGAACGGTGAGGAGCGACGTGATAACGAGATAAGCCGTCACCAGACCCGCAGGGATGTTCATCGCCGCGCGCGCCCGACCGCGATCTCAGCGCCGCTGAGCGACATGACGAGCATGGCGTAGACGAAGATCGTCCCGCTCTTGCGGTGCAGCTGTGCCCCCTTGAGGGCATAGAGCGCAACGTATCCCGACACTATGGCAATCGTTCCGCCGAGGACGTGCAGCGGCATCAAGCTCATGCCGATTCCGAAGTTTTGGCCACAGTAGTAGAGAGTCTATGCTTTAGACGTAGAACGTCTACGGCTTGTTCCCGCCTTCGCTCGCGCCGTGGCTGTCGCGGCGCGCGCTTCGGCGCGGCAGGCTCCGCCTTCGCGCATCCTCCGCCGAAAGGCGACGTTCGAGGAGTAATCACTCGCACCGAAGTGCGACGAGTGGATCGATGAGGGATGCCTTGACTGCCAGCACGCAGCGAAGGCAGTGCCGACAACGATGGCGACGGCCGCAGCGAACGTCGCGAGGTCGGTGGGCGTTACCTCGTACAGCAGCGCTGTCATCACCTGCGTGGATGCTATTGCAGCGACGAGCCCCAGCGCGATTCCGCCGAGCGTGATTGCCATCCCCTGCCGCACCACCATCGCCTCGGTGCTGGTACGAATCGTCAGTGTCGTCCGGGCAATTCTCGCGTGGGCGTAATCCACGAATAGTTCCGGCTCCGTTGCCGCGCCCAGCTTTGAATACCGCAGATCCGCGACGACCCCGACCACCTGCGCAAAACTTGTGGATGCATCCACGAAGGGCAGCCGGATCCGTTTGCCAATTGGATCTGCGCCGGGAAACGCTTGCCGCGCGAGCGTCTCATTGATCACGAACACTGGCGCCGGCTCATGGTCCGTAAGCCATCGACCCTTCACAACGCGCAACCCCAGAGCGGAGGCATACCCTTCCGACGCCGAGCTCAGAACGCCGCGTGGCTTCTGCTCCGTCGGGGTGTCGGCCTCCCTCGATGGGCATCAGCATGATCGCGCCACCGTTCGAACCAACACCCGCGGCTTCAACGCCTGGTGCGGCGGCGCGGCGGAGCATCTCGTCAATGAACGCGCGCTGATTCTGCGGATCGCGATAACGCGGTCCTGAAAACTGTACCCGCATCGTCAGTACGCGATCCAGCGCAAAGCCGGGCGGGTACGCGGTCATGTGCCAGAAGCTCTTCACCATCAGTCCGGCGGCAACAAGCAACACGACCGTGAGTGCGACTTCGATCGCGACGAGCGCACTCCTTACGTAAACGCTCCGCATACTCGAGGATGCGGACCGCGCACCGTCCTTCAACGTTCGTAGACATTGGTCTTCCACACTGAGATGGCCGGCACTAACGCGAAGACGAACGTCGTCGCCACGCACGCACCGAGCGCGAATACGAGTACGCGCGCGTCGATGGTCGTCTCGGGCAGTGGCGGCACCGCCAGCGGCAGTAGCCGAAGCATTATTGCAGTGAGACCCGTGCGACCAGCAATCCGGCGGCGCACCCAATGCCGCCGAGTAGCAGGCTCTCGACGAAGAACTGCCGCAGGACGCGAGCGCGGCCGGCACCGATCGCCGTCCGGATCGCGATCTCGCGTTGGCGCGCCCATCCCCGCACCGGCAGGAGATTCACCGTATTCACGCACACGATTAACAAGACGAGGGCGACGGCCGCTTGCAAGATGATGAGTGGTTTCCGCGCATCGCCAACGAGCTTGTCGGCGTAGGGTACGACGCGCAGATGGAGCGATCCTCCCGGGCGCTGACCCGTCGGTCCCCGCCGTTCCCGAATACTCTCGAGCTCCACACGTGCGCGCTCAATCGAGATTCCGGGCTTCAAACGACCCATGACGTTGAGGATTTGGACGCCGGGACCAGTCGAAGGGCGTATGACGTTCGCGCGATAGACGTCGATATCGTCTGGACCGGTCGCGACAAAGGCCGGCGGCGAGACGAGCTGGGGATGAAAATCGGCCGGCAACACTCCGGTGATGACATGCTGCCGCCCGTTGAGCATCACGGGTCGTCCGATAACCGACGCATCGGCATGGAACCAACGTTCGAAGAAGGTGTGTGGCAGGACGACTCCATCTTGACCCAACGGCGGAGGCCCACCGAGAGCAAAGCTCGCGCCCGTGAGATCCCAGAACCCGTCAGTGACCGCGGCGACGCGCGCCTGCACCACCTCGTCACCGACGTCGATGGGCTCGGCGGCGGTCAAGAATCCGGCCAGGCGGTCAAAGACAGTGGCCTGATCGCGCCAAGCGACAAAATCGGGCGACATGACGACGTCGTCCTGACCGCGATCGTCAAAAGGGGCGACCCAAACCAGGCGCTCAGGATTCGGTACGCCAGCGATCGCACGAGCACGGCGTTGACGACGCTGAACACGGCTGTGTTCAAACCGATCCCAAGTGCCAGTGTTAGGAGCGGAGGTCATCGCCGCGGCGAAGCGCGCCCGGTTTCAGGCCCGTCCGGGTTGAGACGGCCTCCGAATCGCGTTAATGTGCGATCTGCGACCAGGCTAATGTGCACTGCGCGATCTGGCTATCGGGCGGCGCTCGCCGCAGCGGGTATTAGAGTCGAACCTCGGCGAGTTCCTTCATGAGGTTTCAGTCAGCGACGAAGCGCCTGCTCGCCGTTCTCGCGATCTGCCTCGCCGCCAGTCTCCCCTACGTGTCGTCCGTCGGTAACTATTTCGTGAACGACGATTTCGGCGTGGTGCAGCTCCTCTCGCAGAAGCCGCCTCTCTACTTCCCCAGATGGTTCGTGACGTCCTGGATGGATGATATCTGGGGCGCTCCACAGGACGAGATTCGTCCGTTCCCAGCTGTTTCGTATCAACTGGCAGCAATCTGGGGAGCGACGTCGACCGTTGCCAACCATGTGACGAACATCGCGTTCCACGCCGCGAACGCGCTGCTCGTGCTGGCAATCGCACGCGCCGTTGCGGGTCTGAGCTTCATCGCATCCACATACGCCGCCCTGGTGTTTGCGATCTTGCCGCTTCACGCCGAAAGCGTCGCCTGGATCACCGGCAGGGTCGACACGATCCCGGCACTGTTCTTCCTGGGTTCGTTCCTGGCGTACGCACGCTGGCGCCGGGGCGGCGCGCAATCGACGCGGCTCTACCTCTGCTCGATTGTCTTGTTCTTCTGCGCGCTCTTCAGCAAACAGAACACCATCGTCATGGTGGCGACGCTGTTCCTGTACGATCTCGTGGCTGAGCGACGGCCGATCCGCGCCTCGTGGTCGTGGCTGGCGCCTTACCTTCCCTTCGCGGCTTTGACGGTCGCCTATCTGCTCCTGCGCTACGTGTTGTTTGGCCAGGTCGCGCGAGAAGGGCAACTGACCGTTGATGGACTGGCCGTCTCGCGAATCTTCGTGGGAAAGCACTTCCAGCGGATGTTCTTCGGCGGCGAGGTGGCCCGGTATCCCTTCGGCTACATCGCCACGCTGCTCTTGACTGCAGGCGCCTGGTTTCTCACGCGTTCCGCCGGCGCCGCGAACCTGCGCCACGGACCGGCCATGGTTCTGCACTTCGGCCCGTGTTGGTGGCTGCTCTGCCTGGCCCCTCTCGTGGTCGTGGGCTATGAGTCGACCCGGCACGTGTATCTCGCCTCGATGGGATGGGCGATTATCCTTGGTCTGGTGTTTGACGCCATCTGGCACCGTCGCCATGCGGCGTTCCGCCACGCAACTCTGGTCGCGAGTGCGGGACTGTTGGTCTTCTACACGGTCAGATTGCAGGCGGAGGTAGCCGAGTGGAATGTCAGGGCGCGAGTTTCTCAGAAGGTGGTCGCTGACCTCGAGCGCGAGGCGCGCGCGACACCCGAAGGAAGCCTGCTGATTGTTGGCGCGCCGTCTCGGAGCTGGGAGTGGTCGTTGCCGTTCGCCGCCCAACCGCCCTTCACCCGGACCGATCTCGCCGAACGGGTGTGGATCGTCTCACCGGTGCTGCTCGATTGCTGCCGCGATCAATGGAGGGAGCGCACCCAACGAATCGTCCAAACGTGGTCGCTACAGAAGTCCGCGCCCGCGGCGGCGCTCAGGTGGGATGCGCGAACCGGAGCTTACTCGACGTTGACGGATCGCGAGGACCCTGCGCTCCGGAGTCAGGTGATGGCGCTGCTCGAAGCCGATACGTTCGAAGCCTTGGATCGAGCTATGTTGACGATTCTCCGACGGGTCCCGTAAACCAGCCTTCGTCTCTCTGCAGAAGTCACCAGGAGCCTGACCCACCTTTCGCCAGACATCTTCAACGCCGAGGCCAGATCGGCGGGGCGCTGCGCGCCATTTGCATCGAGATTGGGTCATGCTCTGCCGCTGTCGATTCCGGCCCTCCTCGTTCGACGTGTAAGTGAAGGCCGGACACACCGTCGCGCCGACGAGACCAACCAGTCGCTGTAACATCGCGGCTGCCAACATCTTATGGACCAGGAGACCGATCATGAAGTGCCTGATGCTCATCAAACATCCCGAAAGTGATCGCTCACAGCCCATCCCCGCGGGACTGCTGGAGGCGATGGGCAAGTTCGTCGAGGCGGGATTCAAGAGCGGCGTGCTCAAGGACACCGCGGGGCTCAAGAGCAGCGCGGATGGGCTGCGGGTTCGCCAGAGCGGCGGCAAACTGCACGTGACCGATGGCCCGTTCACCGAGGCGAAAGAAGTCGTCGGCGGTTACGCGCTGGTCGAGGTGAAATCAAAAGAGGAAGCGCTCCAGGTCGCGCGCCAGTTCATGGAGATTCACCTGGTGCACTGGCCCGAGTTCGAGGGCGAATGCGAGGTGCGGCCGCTCGAGGATATGTAGGGCTAGTTGAAGGCGGGCTTGCCAACCGAAGCTCTAAACGAACTCAGAGCAGCCCGCCTTCGCCAAGGCTACGGCGGGCAACCTTCGCGTGAGTCGTGAGCGAAGGTTGGCGGAGAGAGTGGGATTCGAACCCACGGTAGAGTTTCCCCTACACACGCTTTCCAAGCGTGCTCCTTCAACCACTCGGACATCTCTCCGTCTTTAGAATCAATTACTTACAGCTGCGACTGAAGCGAACAGACCGCGAATTGTGTAAGACCTCCTAATGCCCGCGATCACTTGCGAGCGTTTTTAGTATAGCTGCCGCACAGCATCGACGTCAGCGCGCGGCCGAACGGACCAAGTCAATTACGGCAACCTCGCGTACTCCGCTTGTGCGTCCTTCAGAACCCGGATGTCTGAGTCGGCATTCTTCCACAGCGTCAAGAGATCGTTGTAGACGCCTTTTGCCTTCACGGTGTCGCCCGAGAGCACGAGGGCTCTGGCCAGCTGTAATCGCGCCAACGCGTCGATGGGATCAACGAGGACGATGCTGCGATGGTCGACAATCCGCTGAAACTCGGCGGCGGCCTCTGCCGGCTGCTGCGCCGCCAGATACGCCAGGCCGCGAACGTAGATCGGATAGAGCCTGCCGAAGTACCCATTGAAGCCGATGCCGCCCGTGGCGAGGTCGAAGCGGGAGGCCGTCTGCAGCGATTGAATCGCCGCTGCCGCGTTACGTGCGTCCAATGCGAACAGAGCCCGCAGCGTCGGGAGATACATGAATTGCACCGACGTGTCCTCCGGATGGTCGCGGGCCAGATCGTCGGCAAGCGCACGCGATCGCGACACATCACCGGACACGGCGAACGCGAACGCGGTGGCATAGTTCACCTCGTGTCCCCTGGCGAGCGCGAGGGCTGCGGCCGCCTTCTGCCTGGCTGCCGCGGGATTCCCATAAAGCGCTTCCCACACTGCGGTAGCCGCTTCGAACAAGGCGGCCCGCTCGAGCCTCCCGGAGTGCTTCGAGATGGCGACGGCGATCGCGGCTGTCCGCCGCGCGTCCTGCAGTTGGGCGGAGCCAGCCAGGCGTAACCCTTCAAGATGCGAGATCAAGTCTTCTGTGGAGCGACTGGCTCCGGCGATCGCGGCCTGCTGACGCATGCCTTCGCCATCGCCGCGCACGAACGCGATGAAGTAGCGAACCAGGAAATAATTAGAGGCAAGCTTGCGCTCTTCCGCTCGACGGATGGTGGCTTCGGCCGCGTCCAGGCGATTCAGGTAGAGTTCGCTGTACGCCTTGCTGCCGTGTGAAGCTGCGGAGCCTCCCTCGAGACTAAGAGCCTGTGACCTCTCCGCTGCGGCGATCGACAGCTCGTATTTGCCGGTACTCCTCGTGGCGAAAGCGGCCAGTAATCCGTGCGGCATGGGATCGCGCGGATAGGTCTGCGCCCACGCTTCCAGCGTCTCCAGCTCCCGGTCCATGTTGCCCGTGACGGACCGGTCGTACATCGCCTCGATGTAGAAGCGCTCGGCGTCGCTCGCGCGATGGCGCAACGCGTACGCCTTCGTCGCACTCTGGCGCGACTTCGCCGATTCTCCGTAATTGCTGTAATACGTCCCGAGCCTCGCATGGGCGACCGCGAAGTCCGGATCGATCGCGATCGCACGCTCGAACAGCGGCACAGCCGGCGCGCCGCCGGATGACGCGAACACCTGCGTCGCGGCGGTGAACGTCTTCCACGCGTCCAAAGATGCCGTCGTCGCTTCCTGGATTGGCTTGGAGTATTTTTCGATAGTGACCACCGATTCACCCAGTTTCTGGCGGACCTGAGTGGCCATCTGACTCAGCGAGCCGAGAACATCTTCCTTTCGTGCCACCTGCGCCTGCTCGTCGGCGACCATGTCGCCAGTGGAGCAGTTCTTCGCCCGTAGGGCCAGGATGTACTGACTACCCATGCTGGCGATCGATCCATCGAGCACCGCGGCGCTTGTCGTTCGGACGCACACAGCCTGAGCAATCTCGGGAGTCAGCCGCGTCTCCGGCGACTGCTGCATCATCGCCAGCGTTTTTCCGATGCGTTCGTCGGAGATGAGGCTGAGGAACGGCGACTGCTGAAGCTGCACCGCGAGTCCTTGTCGGAGCGTATCGTCGAACACCGGGTCGCCCGTCCTATTGACAAAGTCCGCAAGGACAATCGTGTCCTTGTCCGTCAGCGTCGGGGGGCGTCGGCTGTAGATCGCACCCGCGACTGCCGCTGCAACGAGGACAGCGGCGCCGATCGACAACCACCGTACGCGATGCCGCGCGAGCACAGGCTGCTCTTCCACCGTTCTGCCGGGCTCGAAGCGGGCCGATTGACGATCGCGCTGCAGGTGCTGGAGGTCCGCACGGATCTCGCTGGCGTGTTGATAGCGAAGCTCCCGATCCTTTTCCAGGCACTTGCCGACGATGCGCTCCAATCCCTGCGGCAGCCCGGGATTCAGTCGTCCCACCGGCGCGGGCGCGCGATTCAGGATGCGGTCGAAGATCAGCCCCACGCTGTCGCCGTGAAACGGTGGCGCGCCAGAGGCCATTTCGTACAACACGATGCCGAACGAGAACAGGTCGGTGCGGGCGTCAAGGTCCTGCGCTCGCACTTGCTCGGGCGACATGTACGCGATCGTTCCAAGCGGGCTCCCCGGACTCGTCAGGCCGTCGACCGCCGTCACGATCGGCGGGGCGTCATCACCGCCGCCCGCTGCTCGGACCTTGGCCAGCCCGAAATCGAGAATCTTCGCGTGTCCGCGCGCGGTGACGAAGAGATTTGCCGGCTTGATGTCGCGGTGGACGATGCCGGCCGTGTGCGCTGCTTCGAGCGCGTCGGCGATCTCGATCGCCAACGCCAGCAGCCGATCGATCTCGAACGGGCGCCCTGCGATCTGATGCTTCAGCGTCGTCCCATCGAGAAACTCCATGACGAGAAACGCGCGGCCGTCCTGCTCGCCGACATCGTAGACCGTGCAGATGTTGGCGTGGTTCAACGCCGATGCCGCGCGCGCCTCGCGGCGGAATCGCGCCAGCGCGTCGGGATCTCCCGCCAGGTCTGGCGACAGGAACTTCAGCGCGACAAACCGATGCAGCCGCGCGTCCTCGGCTTTGTAGACGACGCCCATGCCGCCGCCACCCAGCTTCTCGATGATGCGATAGTGGGAGAAGGTCTGCCCGACGGGCCCGCTGTCGCTGGTCGCCAGTTGACTGGAGTGGTGGCGGGCTGCAGCCCTGGCGGCTACCTCAATCGCCGGCCCCGACAAGAACCCGCCAGCCTCCCCCGCTGACCGCAGCAATGCGCGGACGTCCTGCTCCAGCGCGACGTCGCCGGCGCAGCGTTGCTTCAAGAACGCGTCATGCTCGTCACGCGGAAGATCCAGCGCCGATTGGAAGAGGCGCTCAACGTCTTTCCAGCGTTCTGCGTCCATGACTGTCGGTCAGCGGGCCAGTTCCTGATACAGCCATGCTTTGGCGGCACGCCAATCGCGTTTGACCGTGCCCGGCGACACCTTCAGCACCCCGCCGATTTCTTCCACGGTCAGCCCGCCAAAGAAGCGCATCTCGACGATCTGGGCCTTTCGCGGATCGATGCGCGTCAGGCCGATCAGCGCCTTGTCGAGTGCCACGAGATCCGTTTCGGCATCCTCGCCGGGGGCGACGACCGCCACGTCCTCGAGCGACACGTGCTGGACGCCGCGGCCGCGCTTGACGTTGTGACGCCGCGCGTGGTCCACGAGAATGCGACGCATTACCTGCGCCGACACCGCAAAGAAGTGGGCGCGATCCTGCCACTGCATGCGCGTGTAGTCCGCCAGGCGCATATAGGCTTCGTTCACCAGGGCGCTGGCTTGCAGGCTGTGCCCTGACCGTTCGCGACGCATGTAGTGGCGGGCCAAGCGGTGCAGTTCCACGTACACGATGGGCGTGAGCGCTTTAAGCGCGTCCTGATCACCGTCACTCCAGGCGCGGAGCAGGGCACTGACGTCGGTGTCGGCCGAAGCCGCCTTGAGTCGTAACGACTTTTCCATGCGCCTAAGCTCGGCTGATCCCTTCCGCGTGATCTTACGCCTTTATGGATCAGGAGGGCGAATTCCCCGCCCACTCGGCGTGCCACGGTTTCGGAGGCCGGTGCCATCCATGACATGCCCTGCCGCTCGGCGCCGCTTTCGCGTGTCTACCGAAAAGGAGCTACCAATGCGTGCCTTGCTCACTGCTGTTGCCGTCGTCTCTGTCGTACCGTTCGTCGGCTGTAGTCAACCCATCTCGCCAACCAGTCCGACGTCCGTTCTGTCGGGCGGTCCGTCCATCACGTCCTCGGGCGGGAATGCGACAAGCACGGGGATTCCCGGCGAGGTCGCCGCTCGCGGCCTCAGCCGCGAAGAGGTTCCGTTCAAAGGCAGCTTGGAAGGGGTTGTTACCCGCCGCACGCCGCTTACCCCCCCGCTCGTGTCCCTGCTTACAGAGGGGACGGGTAACGCCACCCACCTGGGTCGGTTCACGGTAGAAATCGCGCACGTCGTGAACACCGTCGCCAGGACCTTGACCGGGTCCTATCAGTTCACAGCGGCCAACGGCGACACGCTGATCGCTGACGTTACCGGGCAATTCGGTCCAACGCTGGAGAACCCGCGCGTTCTCTTAAGTGTGGAAACCGCGACCATCACGGGGGGCATAGGTCGGTTCGCCGGCGCCGCTGGGAGTTTCACCGTCGAGCGGTTGTTGAATTTGGACACCTTCTTGACCACTGTTTCCTTCGAGGGGACGATCTCCTCGCCCGGTGCCGTCAACCCTTGAAAACTTGACCACGCCCGACCGCAACACGGCATTAGCCCACTACCGACTGGCGTGCTCAATGGCGCGAGCACCGTGTTCATCACCAGCCCACCGCCCAACGTGACGTCATAGGACGTCTTTCTGACGACCGCGGGCGACGTTTTGATCGCCACGGGCGTTCCCACCCGCACGCCCGTGCCCGGCGAGCGGGGTGAGTTCATCACCCATGTGGACCTGACGGTCGTCGGGGGGTCGGGCAAATACGCCGAGGCGACCGGGACGATGACATTCGACGGAGTGTCCCACACTGGCACTGTCCCGCAAACCGTCGATCTGATTTACAAGGGAACCGTCTGCGGTCCGAATGTCAAAGGCAACGACTGAACCCGTTGGCCTGGGAGCAGGTGGAGATGGGGCGGCGGATCGGAGTTCCGCAGCCGTTCGCCCGACCACTTTCGAGCTTCGATGCTCGATTAAGCAAAGCGCCTAAGCTTCCAGCGTTTGCGTCAGCAACTCACAGGCAGAACGCGAATTTGTGGAGACGTCCTACATTGGAAGAGGCGAGCCGAATGTGTCAATCTCGCAACCTGCGGTGTTCCGCCCGCGCGTCGTTGACAACAGTGTCCCGGTCGGCATCCGTCCACAGCGCGAGTAACTCGCTGTAGACGCTCTTCGCCCGAGCTGGAGGCGCGCCATCGTGACAATTCGGCGCGGAGATTGTGTAGAAACTGTGTAAGGTGGGCTCGAAACCGCCGACGAATACTGAGGTCTAGGGAGTCACATCGAGCAGCATCTTGCAGCGCTAAATCACTGAACCGATTGCGCCACGAGGTGTTTCGGTGTCGCTCGGTAAGCGCGTACGAAATCGCTTTCCAAGCGTGCTCCTTCAACCACTCGGACATCTCTCCGTGTCTTTGGAATCAGCAGTTTACAGGCTAGTGGATGAGCCCGCAAACCCGAATTGTGTCAGAAATTGTGTCAGACCTCCCAATGTGCCGCGATCACTTACGGGGATCGACCAACATCCGACGAGGCCATCACCAGCCGCCGACGCCTCCAGTATAAGCCGCTGTTGGCCTGCCTCAATCGTCCACTTGAACCGTCCTGAAGCTACCAGAGAGGACAGGGTCGATTCGATCTGCCTGGCTCAGCGCCCAGTCCGCCCAGTCGTGGTCACCGACGGCGACCTGTTTGATGAGAAGACGGCCATCAAGCACGTGTTCGTGAACGGACGTCCAGTGACACTGGCCGGGAAGTGATGGTGGGCCAAAAGTGATGCTCGCCGGGAAGGTGATGCTGGCCGGGAGGATGATGCTCGCCGGGGGAATGATCCTTGCCGGGATTCCCCGCCCGGCGGTATCTGCATTCGCGCAGCCAAGTCCCTTCGACTCCGCTCAGGACAGGCCTCCGAAAGACGCTGCTGCGACCCGCGTGGCCGATCTCGTCGAGCTCGTGAAGCTCGATCCGACGATCAAGCTCGACATCCGCTACGCGGGCACCAACAACTTCCTCGGCAAGCCGGTCTACAAGGAATCGCGCGCCTTTCTGCAACGGCCCGCTGCCGAGGCATTGCTCAAAGCGCATCGGGAGCTGGCGAAGAGCGGTTAGCCCGCTCCATGAGGTACGCTGAAGGGCGCTCATGGAGTATTTGATCGATCTCTTTCTACACCTCGACGTTCACCTCGCGGAATTCGTCGCGCAATACGGCATCTGGGTCTACGGGATGCTGTTCGCGATCATCTTTATCGAAACAGGTTTG
>Ga0184612_10000453_pt1 | contig 19094 bp, 19 predicted proteins | sample PLM3_60_coex_FD_133163 | JGI IMG/M metagenome (GOLD analysis project Ga0184612, IMG submission 133163) | Groundwater sediment microbial communities from an aquifer in East River, Colorado, USA - PLM3_60_coex | ecosystem: Environmental > Terrestrial > Soil > Riparian zone | place: USA: East... | reverse complement strand
CGATCTCCGCGGTGCAAGGCTCTTGGACAGCGGACAGTTTCGGCCGCGGCCTCACGATTACTTGACGAACCCGCTATCCTTCAGCCACTCCTCGAAGCGGACGATCCAATTGCCGACGGGCCGACGATTGCTCGCGCGCAGGCCGAAGCCGTGCCCGCCGGTGCTGTAGATGTGCAGCTCGGCGGGGACGCCGGCGCGTTTGAACCGGAGATACGCTTCCGCCAGGCCCTCGGAAATGTCCTGCCGGTCGGTGTAGGAGGCGGCGAGGAAGGCCGGCGGCGATTCCTTCGTGGGCTGAATGTCGCCGGAGCGACCCGGATAGATCAGCGCCTGAAAATCAGGCCTCGAGGGTTCCTTGTCGATCGAGTCGGCCGCTGAAGCGTTGCCGTTGTCGAAGCGCGTCGCGGACAGGGACACCAACTCTCCGCCGGCAGAGAACCCGAGGGCGCCGACGCGGCCGGCATCGATGTTCCACTCCTTCGCCCGGCTGCGGATGAGCCGAATCGCGCGCTGCGTATCGGCAAACGACTCCACGTCGATCTTGTAGGTCGACTCCGCTTCACGTGCGAGGCGGTGCTTGAGCACGAACGCCGCGATCCCGTGGTCTCTGAGCCACTCCGCCACGTTGTACCCCTCGTGCGTGATCGCCAGCATGCGGTGGCCGCCGCCGGGAATGACCAGGATCGCGGTGCCATTGCCTTTGCCCTTGGGGGGAAGATACGGCGTGATGCTCGGGTTGTGGATGCTCGACACGCTGAGCTCGCCGCTGGCCGATGTCGCGACTGCCTCCTTGGCGGTCTTGCCTTCAGAGCCGGGCGCACCCGATGGCCACAGCGGAACCTCGGCCGGCGTTTGCGCGGCGACCAGCGAGGCGGACAAGACAAATGCGGCGACGAGCGGCTGCGTCATCTTCATGGAGCATCATCCTCAGGAAGTCGTCGTATCGAAGGGTCGAACATGTCAGAATACCGGGCCTTCACCCATGACCGACGCGACCCTGTCCCGAGCCGCGGACCGTACGGACAACGCGGAAGGTGTTTCTTGGCGTCCTCCGGACGCCCCTGTCCCACACTCGTTTCTCGAGTACGTCCGTTCGTTCGGGCCCGGCATCGTCATCGTGCTCACGTGGCTGGGCGCCGGCGACGTCGTGGATATGGGCGCGGCTGGCGCCAACTACGGGTACGCGCTGCTCTGGGTGTTCGTGGTCGCGATTCTATTCCGGTTTCTGTTCGTCTCGCTCATCGTTCGGTACCACCTGTGCAATCAGCACAGAGAGGGCGTCCTCGATGGCCTCGCGCGGCTGCATCCCCTCTACGCGCCGGTGCTCTTCTTCGCGGCGATTGTGATGGGGCATGTTTACGGCTCGTACATGACCCGTGGGGTCGGCGAGGTCTCCCGGAACGTGTTCGGGTTCGGCGCGATCTGGCAATGGGCTGTCGTCTGGAATGCCCTCGCGTGCTATCTCGTCTTCAGGCCGAGCTTTCGTGTGCTGGAGTTCGTGTTTTTCTTTTTCCTGGCGGTCTTGTCGGTGTCGTTCGTGGGCTCGGCGGTCTGGGTCGGCTTCGATCCGGCCGAAGTCGCGCGCGGGCTCTTCCGCATGGAGATGCCGGGCACGCACGGCGTCTACGACCCCACGCACGTGGCCCTGGCGATGATTGGTGCGGTTGGCGGCTCGTTGATGAATCTGGTCTATCCCTACTTTCTCGACGCCAAGGGCTGGCGTGGCCCGCAGTACCGGCGTGTCCAGTTGTACGACTTCAGCCTGGGCATGTTTGCGATGCTGGTGCTGAACCTCTCGATCTGGGTGCTGGGTGCCGAGCTGCTGTACCCGGACAAACACATTCGGAATCTCGAGGATCTGCCGAACCTGCTGAGCACGGTGCTCGGCGAACCGGGGCGGGTTCTCTTCTATGCCGGAATCTTCGCGGCGATCTATACGTCGATCATCGGTCACGCGGCCGGCTTGGGACGGCTCGGCACTCACGCGTGGCTCCGCTGGCACGCCGGCACTGGTCCGATCACCAGCGACTATCGTCACCACGCCTGCTATCGATGGATCGCGATCTCGTGCCTCGTCACGCCGCTCGTGTGGACGATGCCTGGGATGCCGGGGTTCGTCGCGCTGACGCTTGCCGCCAACAGCGCCCAGGTGGTGCTGCTCCCGCTCCTGGCCGGCGGCCTGTGGTGGATCACCGCGAGCGAGCGCCTCATCGGCCGCGAGCACCGCAATCGCTGGTGGGAGAACATCCTGATGGGCACGTTGTTCGTGCTGGCGGCCTATTTCGCCTTTCGTGCGGTGCTGGATCTCGTGAATCGATTCTGAGTGCTCCCAATTCACACACGCTTCACCGACTGCAACTCCGCGTCCGAGAACGTGAACGCGTACTGCCCGTCCCGGCGCACGTTGGCGACGACGGCAGGCCGGAAGCAGGCCAGGCACGTGCCGCCTGACCGGCGGACGCTCGGGTAGACGACGCCGAGCGAGCCGCGGTCGAGGAGGCGCTGACCGAGGGTCTGCGAGGGCCTGTAGCTGTCGGCATCGAGGCAGTCCGCGAAGCGCCGGTCGCGTCGCAGGTCGTGGAACTCGCCGCTCAGATCTGCGAGGTAGTCATCGTAGGTGGCGACCTCGTCCTCGCGCCACTCGACTTCCGCCAGCTCGACCGATCGATGGAACGCGACTTCGGCTTGCTCCGTCCGCAGCTCGAAGGCCGCGTACCACGCCCCCCGTTCCGGCCCGTTGAACCGCGCACCCAGCGGATGAGCGTGGCAGAACGCGGCATTGATCACATGGTACGAGGGCACGCCGAAGACGAGCTCGTGCGGACCGATGTCCGGCAGCCGCTGATGCTCGGCCAGCAGTCGGTCGTTGGTGGCCTGTTCGAGGTCGAAGATCGCGCGTAGATCGGCGTCGTCGTCGGCGATTCGCGCGAGCACGCTTTCCGGCGCCCGGTACTTGGATGGCACCAGGCGATGCGTATCGCGCTGGCGGATCAGCCTCAGACGCGGTTCAGCCGGCGCGGCGGGCATCGAGCAACCGGCGGACGATCTGCATGGCGGGCAGCCCGCCGGTGGTCAGGTAGGCGAGGGGTGTCTGGCCTGCGAAGACGGCGTTGGCATTCGGCCGCCGGATCCACGCGTCGGCCAGCGTGTCGGAGTAGAGCAGGTTGAGCGCCTTGAAGATGCCGACCAGGTACGAGATGCGGAGGAGCCGGTCGGGATCGAGCACGCGGTCCGGGTTCTTCTTCATCTCGTAGAACGGCCCGTTGGTCACGCCGCCGAGCAGGGCGCGGGCGTCCTCGTCGCGCACCTGCCAGCGCGTCATGATGTTGAAGAACGCTCTCAGCGCGGGCGGACTGAGCCGCTCTCGTTCCGAGCGGACCGACAAATCGACCAGCGGTGCGGGGTGGTAGCGGGTGGCGGGGTAGCCTGGAGGCCGCCGCATAAGCAACTCCTGTAATGAATTATGTATACTCCTTATCAGGAGTGTCAAGCACGGTCCATCGGACCAAAGCGACCGAGCGACGCCCGTCGCACCAGGTTGACACCCGGAAGGTATACTCTGCCGGGTCGCGGGTGCAGTCCCGCTCTCACCGGTCGATAGGGTTGGAGGAGGAAGGGTTCATGTCTCAGCAACGACGTTCGATGATGACGGTCAGCGCACTGGCGCTCGCCCTGATCTGCCTGCTGTGTCCGCGCATCGCGTCAGCGCAGTTCGACGCCGCCACCGTGCTCGGGGCCGTCGTCGATGCCACGGGCGGCAGGGTGCCTGGCGCGACGGTAACGCTCAAGAACGCTGATACCGGGATTGTGTCGACCACGATCACCGACAGCGAGGGGAACTACCAGTTCCTGAACGTGCGCATCGGCACCTACAGCGTGCGCGCCGAGCTGCAGGGTTTTTCCGCGGCGATCGCCGAGAACGTCTCGGTCACCGTCAACGCCCGGCAGCGCGTCGATCTGACGATGAAGGTCGGGGACATCGGCGAGACGGTCGTCGTCATGGGCGCGGCCCGGCTGCTCGAGAGCGAATCGAGCGACCGCGGACAGGTCATCGGCCGGGAGCAGATCGTCAACCTCCCGCTCAACGGCCGCGCGTACGCAGACCTGGCGCTCCTCAGCCCCGGCGTCCGCAAGTCGTCCATCAGCGAGTCGCGCGACGGATCGTTCAACGTCAACGGGCTGCGCAGCTCGCTCAACAACTTCATCCTCGACGGCGTCGACAACAACTCCTATGGCACCAGCAACCAGGGGTTCTCCAACCAGGTCGTGCAGGTGTCGCCGGACGCGGTCGAGGAGTTCAAGGTCCAGACCAACAACTTCAGCGCCGAGTTCGGGCGCGCCGGCGGCGCGGTCATCAACGCGACGTTCCGAAGCGGCACGAATCAGTTCCGCGGGACCGTCTGGGAGTTCAACCGGAACACCTCGTTGAACGCGACGGGATTCTTCAAGCCATCCTCGGGCGTCAAGCCGACGCTCAACCGCAATCAGTTCGGCGGCGTCTTCGGCGGGCCCCTCCTCAAGGACCGGGCGTTCTTCTTCGCCAACTACGAAGGCTTCCGGCAAGTGCAGCGCACGGTCACCTTCGCCAGCATTCCGACGATGGCGCAGCGGCAGGGGGTGATCGGGAAGCCCGTGCGGAATCCGCTGACGAACGAGCTCTATGCTGACGGCATCGTCCCGCAATCGGCCATTACGTCCTTCGCCCGACAGATCCTGGCCGGGTTGCCCGAGCCGACACGGGCCGGCGTCTCGAACAACTTCGACAGCCTCCCGAGACGGCAGGACTACAACGACAAGTTCGACATCAAGCTCGACCAGCAGATCAACACCGCGACGAGCGCCTTCATCCGCTTCAGCAACCGCGATGCGGACAACTTCGAGCCGCCGCCCATCCCCGGCGACACGAGCAGTCCCTCGAACGCGTACGTGAACATCCTGAACCAGCAGGTGGCGACGGGCGTAACGCGAACGCTCGGACTGAGCTCATTGCTCGAAGTGCGGGTGGGCGTCTCGCGCACCAAAGCGGGGAAGACCGCGCTCGGCACCGGCAGCCCGAACATGCTCGAGGCGTACGGCATCACCGGGCTCCCGACCGATACGGTGTTTGCCGGCGGCTTGACGCAGCAGTCGGTCAGCGGCTGGACGGCGTGGGGCCGGCAGAGCAGCAACCCGCAGTTCCAGGATCCGCTCGTCATCGACGCGCGCGTCAACTACTCGTGGATCCGCGGCCGCCATACGCTCAAGGCCGGCTACGAATACCAGCACATCAACACGGACATCGACGACGTGCACCCGAAGTACGGCGCCGACGGCTACAGCGGCCAGTTCAGCCGGCCGACCGGCGCCGCGTCAGACGCGGCGACGTTCAACCTCGTCGATTTCATGTTCGGCGCGCGCAACACGTACGAGCTCGTCAATCCCTTTGTATTCGAGCTGCGCCAGCGGATGCACTTCGGATACGTCCAGGACGACTGGCGCGTGTCCCCGAACCTGACCTTCAACCTCGGGCTGCGGTACGAGCTCGGCACGCCGCAGTGGGAAAACAGCAACTACCTGACGAACTTCGATCCCGCCACGAACACGCTGATCCTGGCGCGTGACGGATCGATCTACGACCGCACGCTCGTCAATCCCGACAGGAACAACTTTGCGCCGAGGCTCGGCGTGGCCTACAGCCTCACGCCGAAGACCGTCATCCGTTCGGCGTTCGGCACGAGCTACATCCATTTCAACCGGCTCGGCGGGGAGAACCTCCTGTCGTTCAACGGTCCGCACGTGGTCCCGATCGCGATCACGCAGCAGCCGTCGCAGGGGTCGTGCGCCGCCGGCCAGGCGCCGACGACCTGCTTTCGCACCACGCCGCAGGGGTATCCCGAAGGCCTGAACGTGCCGGCGAACTTCAACCCGCTCAACGGCCGGGTCAACTACATTCCACCCGACACGAACACGGGCAACGTGCAGAACTGGCACGTCACCCTCCAGCGCGAGCTGCTGAGCAACCTGCTGGTGGACGTTGCCTACATCGGCAATCGCAGTCGCAACCTCGTCATCCTCGGCGACTTCAACGAGGCGCGTCCCAATAACGCCGGCGAGGACGTCCCGCTCCAAGCCCGGCGGCCGATCCAGGGCTATCAGTTCATCCAGGCCGCGTTCGACGGCGGCAAGGCCGACTATCACGCGCTCCAGGTCAAGGTGGAGCGCCGCTACACGCGCGGGTTGTACTTCCTCAATTCGTTCACGTGGTCGAAGGCCGAAGACAACGCATCGGGGCACCTCGAGACGGCCAACGGCGACAACAGCCGAGTCAACTACCGCAACATCGACGGCGAGTGGGGAACCTCTGGCTACAACCAGCCGATCAACAACACGACGACGGTCGTCTGGGAGCTGCCCTTCGGGCGCGAGCGCCGGTGGGCAAATGGGCTCAGTCCAATCCTCGAAGGGATCGTCGGTGGCTGGCGTCTGACCGCGATCAACACGATGACGAGTGGTCTTCCCGTGAACCTGAGCTACTCGCCGTCGTCGACGTTCTCGGTCAGCGGCGCGCCGACGTACCGGCCGAACCTCGTCGGCGACGTCTACGGCGATCGGACAATCGATAACTACTTCAACAAGGACAACGTAGTCATTCCGACTGACCGCACGCAGCCGTTCGGCAACGCGCCGAGGAACGTCGCGCGCGGCCCGGCGATCTATTCACTGGACCTGGGGCTCCACAAGGGGTTCGGGCTCGGGCTCGGTGATTCGCGACTCGAGTTCCGCATCGAGGCGTTCAACGCGCTGAACAAGACCAACTTCGGCGCGCCGAACGGCAACCGTTCGTCGACCGACTTCGGGACGATTCGCGCGCTCTCGACCACGCCGCGGCAGATTCAGCTGGGGGTGAGAGTAGACTTCTAGAAGCCAACCCCGAGGTTTGCACCGTCCAAGAGCTTTTCACCGCCGAGGACGCCGAGGACGCGGAGGATGTCTCTGTCTGGCTGGTCGGACGCCGGCCCTCTGGGCCGGCGTCCGATCCCCACCGCGCGGAGCGCGGTGGGACCAGCCACGGTCATTCCAAGTGAGCTAGTTTCCTCTGCGATACTCCGCGGACTCCGCGGTGAAGGGCTTTGGGGCACTGCAACGTCGCCGGGGCTAAACCCCGAACTGCTTGAGATGGTGATCGGTGTGGCGGTACAGCAGGCGACCCCACTGCGCGCCTGAGAGCCGGCCGAACGCGACATGGGTGGGCCACGGGCCGTCCCTCGGGCGTTTCGTCAACGCGTCCACCGCCGCGCGGAAGCGAGCGACTTCTGTCTCCCAGGCCTCGGGCTTGCGCGTGAGCAGTTCTGGTGCGGTCGGGGCGCTCTTCGGCCACGGCAGGTAGAACATCACCAGCGAGTTGATGGGCGCATGGCGCAGCGGGCTCAGCTTCGGTGCGCAGGTCACCTCCCCGATGGCCCAGCGGACCGCGTCGGTGATGTGGCACAGCATCCGGGGCGCATCGAAGCTGCCCCAGAGGCCCGGGGCGTCAGGTGTCAGCCTGGCGAGCCGATCGTCGAGCGCCCGGCGATCGCGCTCGCTCCACAACGTGTGCGTCATTGCAGAAGTATCGGGGATTCCTGAGATCCGTGGCAACCCTTTCTCCCGAACGGCAGTCGACTTTCGACTGCGATTGCCGGCTGTCGACTCAGACTGTCGACTGTGACTGTAGACTGTCGACTCCGACTGCCGACTGTCATGTCCCTCACGATCGACGATCTTCGCCGTTTTGCCGTCGCCCGAAGTCTCTTCCCACCTACGACGCTGAAGCGAGCCATTCAGAGCTTGGGGTTCGTGCAGGCGGACCCAATCCGCGCGCCGGCGCGCGCGCAGGACCTCACGCTGCGCCACCGCGTGAAGGGCTATCGCGTCGGCGATCTCGAACGGCGCTACGCGGACCTGGACGTCGAGGAGGACGTCTTCGTCAACTACGGATTCCTGCCGAGAGCCATCCAGGCACTGATGCACCCGAGGGCGGGCGGCCCCGTCACCGTCAGGGGGAAGAAAGCCCAGGACCTTCTGGAGTTCGTGCGTGCGCGCGAGGCCGTGCATCCGCGCGAGGTCGATGAACATTTCTCGCATGGCTCGGTGACGAACTACTGGGGTGGCTCGTCGGCGGCCACCACGCATCTGCTGGACACGATGCACTATCGCGGCGTGCTGCGCGTGGCGCGGCGGGCCGGTGGCATCCGACTCTACTCGGCGCACGCGCACCCGCCTGGTCCGACAGACGCGGCCGGACGTCGCGCGCACGTCGACGCGCTCGTCGACGTCGTCGTGCGCGTGTATGCGCCGCTGCCGGGTGCGAGCCTGGCGGGGCTCGTGAGCCGCTTGCGCTACGCCGTGCCGCACTGGACCGGCGAGCTGAGGCGTGCGTTGCAGCGCGCGAGGGAGCGGCTCTCACACGCGCGCGTGGACGACGTCGACTGGTATTGGCCGGCCGGGGAGCGGCTGCCGCGCCGGGCGCCAGACGACATCGTTCGCTTTCTGGCGCCATTCGACCCCGTGGTGTGGGATCGCCGTCGCTTCGAGCTGCTCTGGGGCTGGGCCTATCGCTTCGAAGCCTACACGCCAGCGGCTCGACGCACGCTCGGCTACTATGCGCTGCCGCTCCTGTGGCGCGACCGCGTGATCGGCTGGGGCAATGTCTCGGTCGTAAGCGGCGAGCTGCGGTCCGACGTGGGGTATGTGGCCGCGCAACCACCGCGCGAGCGCGCATTCAAGCGGGAACTGGCAGCAGAGCTCGACCGCATGCGCGAGTTTCTCGGCCTCGAACGATGAGGGTGCGAGCCGTAAGTAACGTAAGATGGAAGAGTCCGAGTCCTGCAGGAAAGCGTGAATCGTCCGGCCAGCGCGTGATGTGAGCGCGTTGCCGTCAACAACTGGAGAAGTGAATGCCTTATCCGGAATCCTTCATCGGCCCCATGCGGCAGGAGCTGACGCGCCTTGGCGTCAAAGAGATGCGCACAGCTGAAGAGGTCGACGCCGCGGTGCGCGGGACCTCTGGAACGTTGATGGTGGTCGTGAACTCGATGTGCGGCTGCGCCGCCGGCCGCGCGCGCCCTGGCGTGGCACTCGCGCTGCGGCACACCGTGAAGCCGGACGTCGTGGCGACGGTGTTCGCCGGCGGCGACATCGAGGCCACCGAGCGCGCGCGCGGCTACTTCGCGCCCTATGGCCCCTCCTCCCCGTCGATTGCGCTCCTCCGTGACGGGCAACTCGTGTTCATGCTCGAACGCCACCAGATAGAGAACCAGAGCGCCGAAGCCATCGCGCGCGCCCTGACTACCGCATTCGACAAGTTCTGCGCTCCGGTCGTGCACTGAGTCCCTGACAACCTGACAACACTCGTCCGGCCTATCTCGATGGCGTGAACCTGGCGCCGGTACTTGCGGACCCAGGCGCACGCGTGCGTGACGCGGCTTTCACGCAGGTGCGCAACGGCTATGCCATTCGGACGGATCGCTGGCGCTATATCGAATGGGCCGAAGGCGCAGAGGGCGCCGCTGTTTCGCGGCTGATTGAGGAGGGCGGATGCGCGCAAAGGCGCATCCGCCCGACGACTACTTTTCGTCCCGGATGTCAATCCGCGCGGCGACCCACTCCTTGCCGCTCGGTCTGCCCAAGCAGATGACGTTCCGGCCGTCTTTCACTTCCTCCAGGGACGACGGTTTGTTGCGAAACGTGAACATCGTCTTGTCGTTATAGACGACCACGCGCGTGTTGGTTTTGCCCCGGAGCCGGACGGTAAGGGTCTTGGCGACCTTGTCGGCCTCTTGGACGGTTCCTTCAACGCGTTCCAGGGCGGTCTTCCCCTTGTCTTGCTCCTTCTCCTGGGCCCTCAGAGGTATCACGAGCGTCACGACAAGTCCCAGCCCCAGGCACAATCCCATCGCAACCTTCGGATGACGAGTCATCAAACCCTCCTTAGCCCTGGTGCGCAGCCGTTTGCAACGCGACCTGGGGGGTGTGTGAGTCAGCGGCGCCGACCGGCGCGCTGCGCAGTTCTTCAGGGCGGCCAGAGTCTATTCCGTTGGAGGGCCGGATACAAGCAGCAAAGGAAGGGATCGTCAGACAATCCGGACGCCTGGGGCGCCGTTTGCCGGCGATATAGTGTGCACATGCGCAAACCGACCTTGATCATTGTCGTCGGAGCCCTGGCGACAGGCCTGATGGCGTCCACGTCCTCACCGGCCCAGCGCATGTCCACCATGAAAGCGCTCGTGGGGGGCACGCTGATCGATGGGTTCGGTGGGCGGCCGCTTCGCAACAGCGTCGTCCTGATCGAGGGTGAGCGAATTTCGGCCGTCGGTCAGGTCGGCACGCTCGCGGTCCCGACGGGCGCCGACGTGATCTCCACCGAGGGCATGTCGGTCCTGCCCGGGCTGTGGGATATGCACGTGCACCTCATGATCAACGGGCACAGCGACTATGCCCATTGGGACAAGACATACCCCGCGCAGTTCGAGCCTGTCATCATGCCCGCCTCGGCGAAACAGCTTCTGATGGCCGGGGTCACGAGCGCCCGCGACCTTGGAGGGCCGCTCGACGCCAGCCTCTCGGTCCGCGATCGGATCAACTCGGGAACGATCTCAGGTGCAACGGTGTACGTGTCGGGCCCCTTCATTCAGAAGGCTCCGTATCCGGGCACGGAGTTGTTCCGGTGGGGCGTCTCCGGCGCGGCGGACGCCCGCGCGAAGGTCACGAAGCTCGCGGACGCCGGCGTCAACGTCATCAAGCTCATCGATCAAGATCAGATGACCCTTGACGAAGTCTCCGCCGTCGTTGGCGAGGCGCACAAGCGAGGGCTGCCCGTGGTGGCGCACGCGCATCGACCCGAGGAGATCCGGCGCGGACTTGCCGCGGGCATCGATTGCTTCGAGCACACGGGCCTGGCGAGCGCGCCCGAGTATCCCGAGGACGTGATCGCCGCGATCCGCGAGCGAACGGCGAAGATGAGCCTCGGTCCGCTCTTCTGGACCCCCACCATCGAAGGTCTCCTCAACTACGAGTATCTGAGAGACAACCCGGAAGCCCTCGACGACTCGTCGTGGCACGAGGGCCTTACGCCGGAGATTATTGCCGACATTCGGAGGTCGATTCAGCATCCGGATCGGCTGCCCTACTTTCAACTGACCCCGGCGCGGCGGCCGACGCTCGCACGGAAGTTCAAGCAGCTGAGCGACGCGGGTGTCGTGATGCTCGTCGGCACGGACAGTGGCATCCCGATGAAGTTCCACAGCCAGTCGACATGGCGCGAGCTCGACGCGTGGGTGAACATTCTGGGAGTGGATCCCATGACCGCCATCCGTGCGGCGACGTATTGGCCGTCGGTGGCGATGAAGGTCGATCGGGACGTGGGGACCGTCTCGCCCGGGAAATACGCCGACGTGATCGCCGTGCGGGGCGACGTGCTGCGTCACATCGCGCTCGTCCAGCGCGTGGATGTCGTCGTCAAGCACGGCACGCGGTACAAGTGACGCGTCCAAGGACCGTCTACCTCCCGCCCTCGGCTTTCCTCTCAAACGCCTTGCGCTTATCATGCACCGGGTCGCCAGGAGGCATCATGACGAACAGCATCCGTGTCACGACCAAAGCTGCGGGAACGTGCGTCCTTCTCCTCACGCTGCTTGCGTGGCCGTTAGCTGCGCAGTTGATTCCAACGGCCAAGCCGGAAGAGGTCGGGCTCTCGTCGGAGCGTCTCGGCCGGATCAGCCAGATGATGCAGCGGCGCATCGCCGCAGCAGACATCGCCGGAGGCGTGACGCTCGTGGCGCGCAAGGGCCGCATCGCACACCTCGAAGCGCACGGAGTGATGGATCTGGAATCCAGGAAGCCGATGCCCAAGGATGCCGTGTTCCGCCTCGCGTCCATGACGAAACCGATCGCGGGCGTGGCCATCATGATGATGCTGGAGGAAGGGAAGCTGCGGCTGAGCGATCCGGTGTCGAAGTTCATCCCGGAGTTAAGAATACGAAAGTGGCGGTGGCCCAGCCGAACCAGGGTCCGCCGCCGGCAGCTGGCCAGCCTCCTCTCGCACCTCGGTTCTACACGGTCCCGGCCGAGCGCGAGATCACGATTCGCGACCTGCTGACGCACACCTCGGGTCTGGTGAGCGGCCCCATTAGTAGCTCTGAAGCCACACAAGTGGCGAGGAAGCCGAACGAGACACTGGCCGACTACATTCCACGGCTGGGCGCCACACCACTCGAGTTCCAACCGGGCTCACGCTGGAGCTACAGCCCCGGGGCAGGATTCGACACGCTGGGGCGCATCGTGGAGATCGTCTCAGGTCTGACCTTCGACCGGTTCCTTCGGCAGCGCCTGTTCGATCCGCTCGGGATGAAGGACATCTCCTTCGCTCTGACCGAGGCCCTGGGGCCTCGTATGCCGAGGGTGTATGACGCGACCCCGGACGGCTTGCGGAAGTCAGAGAATCCCAACCGGATGTCCAGCACGGTGTATTTTGCGGGCGCCGGAGGGCTGATCGCCACCGCGGAAGAGTATGTGAAGTTTGGTCAGATGCTGCTCAACGGGGGAGAGCTGAACGGCAAGCGCGTGCTCAGCCCGCGCACCGTCGACTTGATGAAGGCCGTGCACGTCTTGGATACGCTGCCCGGCCGGCCCGTCGGGGAGGCGTATGGGCTCAGCGTCCGCGTGGTCAATCACGCCGTGGCGGGAGGCTCACGCCTGTCCGACGGCAGCTATGGCTGGAGCGGCGCGTATGGCACCCATTTCTGGATCGATCCGAAAGAAGAAATCGTCGCCATTCTAATGATTCAGACGCCAGTCCGGGACATGCGGCCCGAGTTCGAAAACGCCGTGATGCAGGCCATCGTCAACTAGTGTTCTCGCACCGCGCACGCCGGGAACCGGGCCAGCGCTGTATTGCCCGCGTAGCCCAGTTCATCGAGCAGTCCGGCGCGGGATGTGTAATACCCATCTGCTGTCAGGTTTTTGACGAGGCGGAACAACCGGACGGGCAGGCCAGGGTCGGCCGGGCCGGTTGCGGGCGCGGGACGTGCCGCTGATGCAGACGGTGCCGGCGGGTTCCTGTCGGTGATCGCCACGTAGTAGACCATCCCACCCTGCGCGTCGGTTCGAAATCGCCGGCGCTGCGCGTCGCGCTGCTGGCGATCGACCTCGTCGCTGAGCGGCTGCAGGATCGCGATGTGCTCGGCTTCCTCCAGCGACAGGAAGTCCCGGGAAAACCGAGCCTTCGCCTCGCGTTCCAGCCACGCGAGCCCCGCCCGAATCAGCGACTGATGTTCGGCGTTCAGAGAGACCACGCGATCGATATACTCCGGCACGCTGGCGGCGGCTGCGCCGGGCGTGTTGGTGGGCGGGATGATCACGTCGGTGAGTCGCGAGAGTGTGGCGTACTCGGCCGGCGTGAAAAACGCCGGGGCGTACGGTCCGGCCGCGGGCGTCTGGGCCAGCGTGATGTGAACGTGCTGACCGTAGAGCTCGTCTCCCGAAAAGGGAAAGGCACACGTCAGGCCGACGGTGCCAAGCATCTTCAGGGCATGTCGCCGCGTTTCCGTCACAAATCACCTCTTCGCATTCGTTCGGCGATGTGCTCGGCGGCGCGCACGGCCAGCGCCATGATCGTGTGCGTCGGATTCTTCTCTGACGCCGACGGGAACACGCTGCCATCGACCACGTAGAGATTCGGCACGTCGTGCGTGCGGCAGTCGGCGTTGACGACCGACATGCGCGGGTCACGACCCATCCGGCAGCCGCCCAGCTCGTGGTTGGGCGCTGGGCCGTCAGGCACGGTCAGCACTTCCGCTCCGGCTTTCTCGAGCATTGCCAGGCTCCAGCGCACCATGTCGTTGAAGAGGGCCTCCTCGTTCGCGCCCCAGCGCACATGACGCCGCGCCTGGGGCAGTCCGAACTTGTCGGTCCGCTCGCGATCGAGGTCCACGTATGACTGCGCGTTCGGCAGCATCTCGCCATACGGCGTGAACTGCACGAACGCCGGGTAGGCGGCCTTTACGGACGCCTTGTAGGCGCGGCCGAAGCCGCCGACGGTCTTCGTCCACCCAGCCAGCCGCCGGTTCTGGTAGTTGAGCTGTGCGCCGAAACTGCGGGCGTAGCTCCGCTTCCTGTTGTGCATGAAGGACGGCAGGTACCCGTGGTCCAGAAATCCCTCGTCGTTGATCGGTGACTTACCCCGCAGACCCTCGAGCACGCACTCGACCCCTCCCGTGAAGTGCGGGATGAAGTGACGGCCAAGCTGGCCGCTCGAGTTGGCCAGGCCCGTCGGGTAGCGGCGGGACGTGGACATCAGGAGCAGCGCGATGCTCTGAACGCACGCGCACGCCACGACCACGGCGCGGCCACGAACTTCCCCCTCGCGCCGGTGGACGCGGTGCAGATAGCGGACGCCCGTCGCCCGGTTCTTGTCCGACACGAGTACCTCGCGGACGATGCAGTCGGGAAAGACCGTGACGCGCCCGCTCTTCTCGGCTGGGGCGATGTGGACGCCCGCCGAGTTGTACTTCGCGACGATATCGCATCCTGCCATACAGTTGCCGCAGAAGTGACACGCGAGGCGCGTGTTGGTCGGTACGGTGAGCGTGGCTTTCCGGACGTGGATCACGGTCGCGCCGAGGGACTGCGCCGCACGCCGCATGATCTCGTCGCTGCACTTCAGCGGAACAGGTGGCAGGAACACGCCGTCGGGCAGATCTTCGAGTCCGTCGAGATTGCCGCAGACTCCGACTTCCCGCTCGATCGTCTCGTAGTAGGGGGCGATGTCCTTGTAGTCGATGGGCCAGTCTTCGCCGGCGCCTTCGTACGTGCGTCCCTTGAAATCCCGTTGGCTGAGGCGCAGCGCGACCGCGTTCCACAGCATCGTCTTGCCGCCCACCCCGCGGCTCCGTTCCGAATCGAACCCGACCTTGCCTGGTCGCATCGTCGGAATCTGACGGTTGGGGAAGTCGAACGGCATCGCATGCGTGTTGAAGTCCGTGCGCGTGTTCACGCGCGGACCGCCTTCCACGATGGCCACGCGCACGCCGCGCCGGGCCAGATGCGACGCCAGGGTGCCTCCAGACGCACCGGACCCGACGATGACGACGTCGAACGTGTCATTTTGCATGCGCGGCCGGACGATTGTGCGTCCGAAGGGGAGCGGCGTCAACCGTGCTGCGTGGCGCGACGGAATGACTCGCTGCGTGGTATCGTGTGACCGCTTTCCAGGAAGCCCACGGTCCGCGTAAAGGGTTGAACCCACCTGTCGGAAGTTACGCTATCGCCTTCTTTCTGCCCCGAGAAACGCGGACGCCGGGCCCAGAGAGAGAAGGTGTCGCATGCCTCGATCGCTCCCCGCACGTCCAAATCTCGACTGGCTGAAGAAAACCGCGAAAGAGAGGCTGAAGCAGCTGCGCGCGCAAAACGCGTCGGTCGCCTTGGCCGAGGCGCAGCTGCTGCTCGCACGTGAGTACGGTTTTGACAGTTGGCGCAAGCTCAAGCGACATATCGAGCAGCGTGAAAGCACACTCTCTGCAGGGGAACCGTCGCCGATTCCAGCTCTGACCCGCGACCAGATCGTCCAGGGTTTTCTGAAGCTGGTTGGCACAGGTCAGATCGACGAGGTCCGGCGAATCCTCGCGGCTGCACCCCAGCTGGTCAACGCCGTGGGTCCGCATCCGTTCTGGGGTGGTCGTCCGCAACCGCTTCACGTGGCCATCGAAACAAATCGTCGCGACATGTTCGACGTGCTGCTCGACGCTGGAGCAGACGTGAACGGTTCGAACGACCAGTACGATCACTGGTCGCCGCTGATGCTGACGAGCGATGAGGATCACCAGGACATGCGCGATGAGCTGCTTCGTCGTGGCGCGCGCATCGGGCTCATGGAAGCCCTGCTCTTTGCCGACGATGCCGTCGTCGAGGAGTTGTTGCGGCCGGGCGTGGCGGCGCTTCCGGCGTATGCGCCGAACGGGGGCTCTGTCTTGAACTTCGCGCGTACGACGCTTGCGATTGATCGTTTGATCGAACTGGGCGTTGCCACAGACGTGAAGGACCGCTGGGGGTCGACACCGATCGAATCGATGAGCCGGTTGGGACCCCGAGGTCAGTCACTTGTCCGACACCTGATCGCACGGGGGGTACCTGCCGCCCCGGAGGAGTACGCCCGGCTGGGCGATCTCCACACGCTCGAGAAGCTGATCGACCAGGATTCCAGCGTCGCCGGATCGGATGAGGTGATGATGGGCGCCGTGGACTTCGGGCACCAGGCGCTGGTCGAGTGGCTGCTCGCGCGCGGTGGAAACGTCAACGCTCGCGCGCGCGCTCGATCGCGGCACACGGCGCTCCATTCGGCCGCGTGGAACGGCGATCTGCCGATGGTGCGGGTGCTGGTCGAAGCCGGCGCCGACGTCGCTGCGCGTGACGACGAGCACGAGGGTACGCCGCTCGACTGGGCCAAGGTAGCAATCGACGTGACGAACAATCCGAAATGCAGCGAGGTCGTCGAGTACCTGTCGCGTATCGCGTCGAACGTGAAGCGGAGCAGCTGAGTCGCACACCGCTCCCTCGTCTCAAGATCACATGATCCGGATCGGACGGATGAGCGCGTATATTCGAGGGTATGTTGAAAAACAGCCCGATCGTTCCATACATACCCGCCGCGGATGTCGCTCGAGCACGCCGCTTCTACGAACAGAAGGTCGGGCTCGTCCCGCGCGAAGAGATCGCCGGAGGCGTCGTCTACGAATGCGGCAACGGCTCGTGGATTTTTCTGTATCCCTCAGCCGGCGCGGGAACATCACAGGCCAGCCAGGCGTTCTGGCAGGTGGAGGACGTGGCAGCCGAGGTGGCCGACTTGCGGACGAGGGGCGTGGCCTTCGAGGAGTACGACCTGCCGGGATTGAAAACGGTCAACGGCATCGCGACATCGGGAGGGACCAAGGCCGCGTGGTTCAAGGATACCGAGGGGAACATCATGGCACTGATTGAGCCGGCCGGTCACAGAGCGTAAGCGGCTCGTCTCAGACTCGGCAAAGTAAGCCGCTTCAATCAGGCTCTGACGCTGTCTGACGCGGCCAATGAGCCTATCCACCGTCTTCCTCCTATCGGAAGACGACGCCGCAGCGAACGCTCAACATCATCGGGAACTGCGGAAAACCTCGAGGTTGTTCGTGACGCCGGGCTACTTCGAGCTCCTCGTCGTGCGCGCCGCTACCGGCCGCACCTTCACCGCCGGCGCCTGCCTCGTGCCGGCACGTCGCCCGGCGCGTGCCGATCCCATGGTGGCGCTCCGCGGCGACTAGATCGCCGACCCGGCGCTGCAAATCGGGTGCGCAGCACTGGCTGCGCACCCGATCTTCGTCTCGAGACTGCTAGAGTCTCTGGGCGCTCGGAGCTGAAGCCGCCCCGACGGACGCCTCGCCCGTCGAAGAGATATCTTCGGCTCCTGTGCGTTTCAAGATGTTCTTTGCCATCGTCACTTCGTCCGCCGTATCGCAATGAACGGACAGGAGGACGCCGCCCTTGGCAAGTCGGCCCTCATAGCGTTTGGCTTCGTATTCGGGAATTCCCATGCCGACGAGCGCGCCGACGAGACCTCCGACCGCTCCGCCCACTCCGAGACCTGCGAGTGCTCCCATGATGGGACCGGCGGCGATGAATGGCCCGACGCCTGGAATCGCGAGCGCGCCGATGCCTGCCAGAAGGCCCAGAGTGCCGCCGACCGTTCCTCCCGCGGCAACACCGGCGGCGGTACCCTCCGGCGCCTTGGTGTTCTTCTCGTGCGCGAAGTCCCTGGACGACTGACTATCCTGCATCAGCACTGATACGTCAGTGTTTGCGAAGTGTTCGAGAACCAGTGCATCGACGGCGCGTTCAGCCGCTCCGACGCTCGGGTAGATGCCAAAGACAGCGACGTTCTTTCCAGCCATGTTGAGTGCTCCCTTACTCGTAGTGAGTTGTGTGCTGTTGTCACGTGTTGCTTGCCGTTCATGTCACCGATTGCCGGCGGTCTCATGAGTTGGAGACGTGGTCCGAGTCGATAGGCTGCATAGTCGTTGCCACACGGTCTGTTGAAAATGCCACCGGGACTGTTTCCCTGAACAGGTCCTCAGCGATGACCCTCCGTCACGAATGTTCCGATCGCCTCGTCGCGTCGAGCTGAAAACTTTGTGAGGACCTCTTCCGTGACGAAGGCGACCCTGCAAGGCTCGAGCGAGGGTCAACGGCGAGACTCGAGCGCGATTGTGTGGCCAACCTGCTGCGTAATCGTCGCTGAGGTGACCTGACTCGCTCATCACCGGATGGGCTGACCGAAGCGCTCTCGTCGTCGAAGATGACCGAATCGGCGAGGGTGAGCAGCCGCGCACCCACGATCGGTAATTGCCCGACCATCGCTGTTGAGGAAGCCGCGGCCAGTGCTGCTATGAGATGGTGAAGGGCTGGCTCACGTGTACAGACCAGGAGAGGGCCGAGCTTTTCCCCAGGCCCGACGTTTTCTGCGAGGAAGCGTTCCAGGGCCCACCGCGAGCCGGTGCGGCCGATAGAACGACGAACTTCAGAGAAGCGAGCGGCGAATCCGCGCGGAATGCTCCAGCTGCGGTGCCGACAAAGATCCGGTGGCTTGTTTCAGTGTGCCGGCTGCACTGACGCTCAGCACACGACGGCCGTGCCGCTGCAGCTGACCATCAGCATGCCGTTCGCCTGACCGAGCACTTCGTAGTCGAGATCGATGCCGATGATGCCAGTCGCGCCCAGGGCTTCGGCGCGCTGCTGCATCTCCGACAGGGCGAGGTCGCGCGCCTCGGCGAGTGCCTTTTCGTAGGTCGCCGAGCGCCCGCCCACGATGTCGCGCACGGCCGCGAACATATCGCGGAAGACGTTGGCGCCGATGATCGCTTCGCCGGTAACCACGCCGAGGTAGCGGCTGACGGGCCGGCCCTCGAGGACGGAGGTTGTGCTCATGAGCATGCGATGTACTACGCATGAGGGCCGGCAAAGTTCGCGACTCGGCGCGGTCACGACCGGGATGCTCATCCCTCAGTAGATGGCAGGGCGGTGAACAATCAGCGGCGAGTTGCCTGCGGCGCCTGCGT
>Ga0184612_10000452_pt1 | contig 19103 bp, 18 predicted proteins | sample PLM3_60_coex_FD_133163 | JGI IMG/M metagenome (GOLD analysis project Ga0184612, IMG submission 133163) | Groundwater sediment microbial communities from an aquifer in East River, Colorado, USA - PLM3_60_coex | ecosystem: Environmental > Terrestrial > Soil > Riparian zone | place: USA: East... | reverse complement strand
CGGGAAATGGCGCGGCGGCCTCGGCTATCGCCGCACGCTGCTGATCACGGAAGTGCCGATAACCGGCAGCCAATGCAGCGACCGCCACGAAGTGAAGCCCTGGCCGATCTTCGGCGGCGAGCCGGGCGGCAATGGCGGCACCCTGATCAAGAAGAAGGGCGCAACCGAGTGGAAGACAGTCAAGGAACTCTACGGCAAGGTGTCCTCGAGCAAATATGCCAATGTCATCTTCCAACCCGGCGACCGCATCATGCTGACGGCGCCCGGAGGCGGCGGCTACGGCAACCCGGCCGAGCGCGACCCCGCCCTCGTCGCCGAAGATGTGGCCGAAGGCTACGTGTCGCGCGCCGCCGCGAAGCGGTTCTACGGCGGTGGCTAAAACCGCCAAGCATGGAACTTCCAGGATTGGTCGCTAGATCTGGGGATGGGTGCGCCGCGGCCTATCCCAGCGAGGGCTCACCTGCCTGCAGAACGTCATTGATCTGCAAAACAGCGGGTATGGTGCCCGCGGGCTCGCCTCGCTCGGTGATCCGACCGCCCCTCAAGGAGGGCGGTTTGGTATTTTGATAACTTTTTGATCGGCTCGTGACGCTCGCCCGCGCCGAGCGACACACAACATCGTTGATCCGCAAAACCGTGGGCTATACGCTCGTACTCCCGACATAAGTGAAAACGCGCGCCGACGACCCAATGGCGCAATCGTGAGAAGAGAGGGAGAGAGCCTATGTCCGTATCCACTGCGCAAGTCGACAATGGCGTCAACGTCCAGGCACTGATCGACGCCCGTGCAGCCCTGACCGACGCGCCGGCGGCGGCGCAGTTCAGCTGGCGAGCCAACTGCACCTGGAAGAAAGGCACGCACAGCCACTCGACCGTGAAGAGCTTCTTCGGCCTCGGCGAAGAGCAGAAGCACAAGACGACGTTCAGCTTCGATGCCGATCATCCGGAAGTGTTTGCATCCGAAGACTACGGCGCAACGCCGGTCGAATTCGTGCTCGTCGCGTTGGGAAGCTGCCTGACCGCCGGCATCGCCGCGATTGCGCAGCATCGCGGAATCCAGCTGCGGTCGGTCTCGGCCACCGTCGAAGGAGCGATGGACCTGGCGGGCATTCTTGGTATCGACAGCGACGTCCGCAACGGGTTCAGCGGCATCAAGGTCACCTACAAGATCGACGCCGACGCGACCCCCGACGAGATCAAGGCTTTGGTCGCGCAGTCGCAGAAGCGCTCGGCGGTTTATGACATCATCACCAATCCGACGAATGTCACGGTCGAGATAAAGTAACCAAGCGCTGCTTGCCGCAGCGGGAGCACTACCGTTCGGAGAATAACGACCGTCGTCATCGGGGCGGGTCACGCCGGACTCGCCATGAGCCGATGCCTCACCGAGCGCTCGATCGACCATGTCGTGCTCGAGCGCGGCGAGGTGGCGAACTCGTGGCGCACCGAGCGGTGGGACTCGCTGCGGCTGCTCACGCCGAACTGGCAAAGCCGGCTGCCGGGCTTCGGCTACGAAGGCGACGATCCTGACGGCTACCGGACGGTGCCGGAGGTCGTCGATTTCATCGGCCGCTATGCGCGCATTATCGCCGCCCCGGTGCAGACGAATACGGCCGTCACATCGGTGCGCGGCGCCGATGGCGGCTACCAGGTGGCCACGGACCAGGGTGACTGGCATTGCCGCACCGTCGTGCTGGCGACAGGCGCGTGCAATATTCCGCAGGTACCGCCTCCTGCCGCCACCCTATCGCCGGCCATCACCACACTGACGCCGCCGCAATATCGCAACCCCGGCCAGCTTGCGGACGGGGGCGTTCTTGTCGTCGGCGCGTCCGCGACGGGAACCCAGATCGCCGCCGAGATCCGCCGCTCCGGCCGGTCCGTGACCCTTGCCGTGGGCGAGCATATCCGCGCGCCGCGCCTGTACCGGGGCAAGGACATCGAATGGTGGATGGACGCGGCCGGCATACTTGACGAGCGATACGACGCGATACCCGACATCGAGAGAGCCCGCCGCGTGCCGTCCTTTCAGCTGACCGGGTCGCCGGAGCGCACGACTCTGGACCTCAACGCTCTGACCGCCATGGGTGTGAAGCTGGTCGGCCGGCTCGCCGCCATCAGCGATGGCAAGATTCAGTTTTCGGGCTCGCTGCGCAATATGTGCGCGTTGTCCGATCTGAAGATGAGCCGGCTGCTCGACGCCATCGACGCTTGGGCCGCGGCGAATGGCATCGATCAGAAGGTCGATCCGCCGCACCGGTTGCCCCCGACCGAGATCGAGGCGTCGCCGCCCCTGGCCCTGGATCTCGTCCGCAGCGGGATCAGGACGATCATCTGGGCGACCGGCTTTCGTCCCGACTATTCGTGGCTCGATTTGCCGGTCCTCGATCGCAAGGGGCAGATCCGCCATGACGGCGGCGTGGCCTCCTCACCCGGCCTGTACGTTATGGGACTGCAGTTCCTGCGCCGCCGCAAGTCCGCCCTGATCGACGGCGCCGGCGACGATGCGCGCGACCTGAGCGCCCATCTATCGGCATACCTCCATGGACGGGTGCCGTCGAGCTGACGTTGGGCGCTTCGGCAACCGGAGGGGAAATCTTTTCAGGCTGAGACGCCAATCTTTACCCCTTCGGTCAGACGCGAAGCCTACAGACCAGGGTTCGACCTCTCCAAACCTGTCATCGCCGGGCTTGACCCGGCGATCCAAGCAACTGCGGAAGAATCGGACTTTCTCCAACATCCGATGGATTGCCGGGTCAAGCCCGGCAATGACAACAAAGGGAAAGCGCTCCACTCAGATGCGCAGTCAGCGACATCTTGCGCTCCAGGAAATCGTTCCCATATCTGTTTCCCGGCCCCTGGGCCGGCTCGATGTTGGACATTGTGTATCGGGATACTGTATGCGCGGCCCGCCTGCGGGCGCCAGGCGATGCCGCGCGCCCTTCGGAGGAGATTCCCTTGCATAGCACCGTTCCGCGAAATCAAAATTTTTTCACCGCGAGGGCGAGAATTGCCGGAATCGCCCGTCAGATCATCGGCATAGGACGAATTTCTGCTATGCCAGATGGTTTGCAACTAGCGGAATTCATTCAATACTTGCGCGCGGAAAATAGCGCAAATTGCCGCGCCGGCTAATTCTGGATGCGGCGGGTGAAGCCGCCATCGACCACGATGTTCGCGCCGACGACGAATCCCGCCGCCGGGCTGGCGACGAAGGCGACGGCGTTGGCGATATCTTCCGCCGCCGCCATCCGGCCCATGGGATTGCGCTTCATGGTTTCGGCGAAGACCTCGGGCTCCTCGACCTCGATGTGGTGCCAGTGCCCGCCCTTGAAGTAGGTCGTGCCCGGACTGACCACATTGGCGCGGATGCCCTGGGGCGCCAGATGATTGGCCAGCGTCTTCATGTAATACAGCAGCGCCGCCTTCATCGTGCCGTAGGCCGCGCTGTCATAGCCGTAATCCTCGACGCCGGAGATCGAGGCGATGGCGACGATGGCCCCCGCCTCGGACCTCTCCAGCAGCGGCAGGGCCGCGGTGACGCCGTTCACCGTATGCATGAGATCGACGTCGAAAGCCTGCCGGAAATCCTTCGGCGCCGAGCCGGAGGCCAGCGCGCTGGCGTTGGCGACGAAGATATCCAGCCCGCCGAGCTGCCGGCCGGCATCGCCGATCCAGTTGGCCAGCGCCGCGCCATCGGCGACATCCAGCGCCCGGCCGACCGCCTTGGCCCCCCGCTTTGAAAGCTCGGCGACGGCGCGATCTACGTCGGACGCGGTGCGGGCGCAGATCGCCACGTCGCAGCCTTCGGCGATCAGCCGCTCGGCAATCGCCCGGCCGATGCCCTTTGTCGCGCCGGTGATCAGCGCCTTCCTGCCCTTGAGACCCAAATCCATACTTCTGCCCCTCCAAATTCTCTGTCGCGCGGATCGGCCGCGCCTCGCATTACCCCAGCGACGGTGTCGCATGAGGAAAAATCGGGCAAAATCATGCCTTAGCCATTGATTTCCGGCAACGCGGCGCTTGACAGCATCTACGCCTCTCATTAAGTTTCTCGACAGCGCCGATTTGAGCAACAGCTTGCGGGCGCTTAACAAATGCAGCTAAAGCGGACGTGACCCGTCCCAGCCAAGCTGCGACGGGTTTTTGTTTTTTCGGCCTGGTCCTCCGCAACGGACCCGCGGGATTTGATGGGGCAGCTTGCGCCCGCGTTACCAAGCGCTAAAGCGCCACGGATGTTCTCCGTGGGCCCGCAATTCTTGCGGTTGGAGGACATCCAGTGAACTACTTTCCAGCATTTTTCGATCTCAAGGACCGGCGCGTATTGATCGTCGGCGGCGGCGAACTGGCCGCCCGGCGCCTGCGCCTGCTGCGCAAGGCCGGCGCCCGCGTGACCATCGTCGCACCCCGGGTGATCGAGGAGATCGGCGCGGCCATCGCCGACGGCGCTGTCGCCGCCATCCGCCGCGGCTTCGTCGCCGGCGACATCACTGGCCACACTGTCGCCTTCGCCGCCACCGGCCTTGGCGAGGTGGATGAGCGCGTCGCCGAGGCCGCCCGCTCGGCCGGCGTGCCGGTGAATGTCACCGACCGGGCCGACCTCTCCAGCTTCATCGTTCCCGCCATCGTCGAACGGGATCCCGTGGTGATCGGCATCTCCACCGGCGGCACCGCGCCCGTGCTCGCCAGCCGCGTGCGGGAATCCATCGAACGGCTGCTGCCCTCCCGCCTCGGCCGCCTGGCGGAATTCGCCAACAGCTTCCGCCGGGGCGTTCGGGGCACGCGGCCGGACAACGCCGCCCGGTTCCGCTTCTGGGACCATTTTTTCGACGGCCCCATCGCGGCGCAGCTCCTCGCAGGCGATGAGCAGGGCGCCCGGGAGCGCATGCTGACCCTGGTGAACAGCCGCCCCGCCAATGACGTGCCCCAGGGCTCGGTGGCCATCGTCGGCGCTGGCCCGGGCGATCCCGACCTGCTTACCCTGCGGGCGCTGCGCCTGATCCAGCGGGCTGAGGTCGTCATCTACGACAAGCTGGTCGGCTCCGCCGTGCTCGATCTCGTGCGCCGCGACTCCGTGCGCATCTATGTGGGCAAGAGCGCCGGTAATCACAGCAAGACCCAGGACGAGATCAACGCCCTGATCGCCGAGCACGCCGATGCCGGCCACCGGGTCGTGCGCCTCAAGGGCGGCGATCCCTTCATTTTCGGCCGCGGCGGCGAGGAGGTGGAGTATCTGCGGCAGCGCGGCATCGCCGTCGAGCTCGTGCCCGGCATCACCGCGGCGCTGGGCTGCGCCGCCGCCGTGGGCATCCCCCTCACCCACCGGGACCATGCCCAGGCCGTGACGCTGGTGACCGGCCACGGCAAGGATGGCGAGCCCGAGCTGGATTGGGCGACCCTGGCGAAACTGAACCAGACCCTGGCGATCTACATGGGCGTCGGCAACGCCGGCAGCATTGCCGAGCAGCTCATCCGCCACGGCCTCGACGCCGCAACGCCCGTCGCCGTGATCGAGAACGGAACCCTGGAGAGCCAGCGGGCCGTCTATGGCCGGCTGTTCGGGCTCGGCTTCCTGGCGCGCCAGAGCGGGATCAGGGGACCGGCGCTGATCGTGATCGGCCGCGTCGTAGCCCTGGCCGACCAGGCCCAGCCGCCCCAGCAACTGCAAGCCGCCGTGGCCTGAGGAGACCGCAAGCGATGCCCCAGCAGGTCATCACCGCCAACCGGCTTCTCGACGGCCGCGTCGTCTTCCTCGCCGCCAACGGCGAATGGAGCGAGCTGGTCGGCGCGAGCCGCGTGGCCCTGGATGACTCGGACGCGGCCCTGCTGCAGGCCGAGGCCAATCAGGCTGTCGCAGACCGCAAGGTCGTCGCGCCCTATCTGATTCCGGTGTCGACCGAAGGCGGCCATATCACGCCGCTGCGCTATCGCGAAGTTCTGCGCGCGCTCGGCCCCAGCACCCACCCCGACTATGGCCGGCCGGCCAGCGCCACCGTGGCGTCCTAGGAGCAGCGCGATGTACCGTTACGACAACTACGATCAAACCCTGGTCAATGAGCGTGTCGCGCAATTCCGCGATCAGGTGAACCGCCGCCTCGCCGGTGAACTTTCCGACGACGAATTCAAGCCGCTTCGCCTGATGAACGGCCTCTATCTGCAGCTCCATGCCTACATGCTGCGGGTCGCCATTCCCTACGGCACGCTGTCCTCGAAGCAGCTGCGCAAGCTGGCCCATATCGGCCGCCGCTATGACAAGGGCTATGGCCATTTCACCACGCGGCAGAACATCCAATACAACTGGATCAAGCTGGAAGAGACCGCCGACATCCTGGCCGAGCTGGCCGAGGTCGAGATGCATGCGATCCAGACCAGCGGCAACTGCATCCGCAATATCACCGCCGACCATTTCGCCGGCGTCGCCGCCGATGAGATCGAAGATCCCCGCATCTATAGCGAGATCATCCGCCAGTGGTCGACATTCCATCCGGAGTTCTCGTTCCTGCCGCGCAAGTTCAAGGTCGCCGTCACCGGCTCGCCCCATGATCGCGCCGCCGTGAAGGTTCACGATATCGGCCTGCGTATGATCCGGAACGAAGCCGGTGAGGCCGGATTCGAGGTGCTGGTGGGCGGCGGTCAGGGCCGGACGCCAGTGATCGCCAAGAGCATCCGCCCGTTCCTGCCGAAGCGGCATCTGCTGTCCTATCTCGAGGCGATCCTGCGAGTCTATAATCAGCTCGGCCGCCGCGACAATCTCTACAAGGCGCGAGTCAAGATCCTGGTGGACGCCGTCGGCGCCGCGCAGTTCACCCAGATGGTCGAAGAGGAATGGCAGCATATCCGCGACGGCTATCTTGATCTGCCGGCCGTGGAGATCGAGCGTATCCGTGCCTACTTCGCGCCGCCGCCCTACAAGCGGTTCGACGGCGCGCCGGCAGAGTACGAGACGCAGTTGCGCCGTGATTTCCTGTTCGCCCGCTGGGTTCGCACCAATGTCGCGGCCCACAAGCGCCCGGGCTATGCCATCGTCACGCTGTCGCTGAAGCCCACCGGCGGCGTGCCGGGCGATGCCACAGACACGCAGATGGATGCGGTGGCCGATCTTGCGGACCGCTACAGCTTCGGCGAAATCCGCGTCACCCATGAGCAGAATCTCGTGCTCGCCGATGTGGAACAGGCCGTGCTGTTCGAACTCTGGCGCAAGCTGGAGGCGCTGAATTTGGCGGAGCCCAATGTCGGCCTTGCCGGCGATATCATCGCCTGCCCCGGCCTGGATTACTGCGCGCTGGCGAACGCCCGCTCGATCCCGGTGGCGCAGCAGATCAGCAAGCACTTCGGCGATCTCACGCGGCTTCTCGATATCGGCGAACTGAAGATCAAAATCTCCGGCTGCATCAATGCCTGCGGCCATCATCATGTGGGCCATATCGGCATCCTGGGCGTCGATAAGCACGGCCAGGAATTCTATCAGATCACCCTCGGCGGCAGCGCCGACGAGAACGCGTCGATCGGCGATATCGTCGGCCCCGCCTTTGGCACCGAACAGGTTGTCGGCGCCGTCGAGACCATCATCGACACCTACCTGAACTTGCGCCAAGGCGGCGAACGCTTTCTCGATGCCTATCGCCGTGTCGGCCTCAAGCCCTTCAAGGAGAAGCTCTATGCCGCTCATTAAAGCAAACGGCCTGGTGGACGATCTCTGGACCCATGTGAAGGATGAGGAACAGCTGCCGCCCGACGGCGCCGTGATCGTCACTCTGGCGCGCTGGCAGGCGAACCGCGATCAGCTGCTGGCGCGGCCGACACCGCTGGGCGTACGCCTGCGGAGCGACCAGGCGCCCTCCGCCATTGCCGGCGACATCGAGCGCTTTGACGTGATCGCCCTGGAGTTCCCGAAATTCACCGATGGCCGCGCCTATAGCAGCGCCCGCCTGCTGCGGGAGCGCCATGGTTTCCGCGGCGAATTGCGGGCGGTCGGCAGCGTGCTGCGCGACCAGCTTGCCTTCATGCGCCGTTGCGGCTTCGACAGCTTCCAGATCCCCGACAGCGCCGACGCCGCCGCCTGGGCCGGATCGCTGCGCGGCATCTCCGTGGTCTATCAGCCGGCGACCGATGCGCGCACGACAGCGATTGCCGCGCGACACAAGCCGGCGCCGCGCCGCGAGGTTGAAGACGATGAGGAGCCGGCACCGAAGGTGGTCGCCGCCGCCGTCGAAGTCAGCTATGAGCCTTCCCAGGTCTGCGCCGGCTATTGGGCTTATTAATCCAATCGGCAACTCGAACGAAATCCATTTGCCATGCTCGATTCTCCGGCCCCTGCAGAACTCTCCGCCACGACGCAATCCTCGCGGGCGCGAGCCGTCGATATTGGCGGCCGGCAGCGGCGGCAGGCGGCGCTGGCGCTGCTGCGCTGCGTGCTGACCGAGGAATTTCCCGGGCATATCGCCGTGGTGTCGTCGTTCGGCGTCGAGTCGGCGCTCATTCTGTCGATGGTGGCGGAGATCGATCCGGCAACGCCCGTGATCTTCCTGGAGACCGGTAAGCATTTTTCGGAGACTCTGGCCTATCGCGAAAGCCTGGCGCGCCGTCTGGGATTGCGCGACGTCCGCGACATTGCACCGGACGCCGTTGAACTCGCCGCCAACGATCCGGGCGGCGATCTGTGGCAGCAGAGCACTGACGCCTGCTGCGGCATTCGCAAGGTCATCCCGCTGAGCCGCGCCCTCTCCGGTTTCGACGCCTGGATCACCGGCCGGAAACGCCATCATGGCGCCGAACGCGTCAATCTGGGTCTGGTGGAAACAACCGAAGGCCGGTTCAAGATCAATCCGCTGGCCGACTGGTCGGCGGAGGAGATCGCTACCGAGTTTCGCGCCCGGGGATTGCCCTTTCACCCGCTCGCCCTTCAAGGGTATAGCTCCGTCGGCTGCGCCCCCTGCACGCGCAGGACCGATGACGGCGAAGACGTGCGCGCCGGACGCTGGGCCGGCACCGAGAAGACCGAATGCGGCATCCATCGGGCGCCCTGGTTCTGAGCGTAGGGGCCACACGCAGATTGCCAATATGCACCCTCAGGCGCAAAATCGTCGCCAGAAAGATCAGCCAAGATTAAGCCGCGAAGAACGGCGGCGGCCGGGATCCAGATTGCCTCGAACACTCGAGACGACGGTTTTCCCGGTTAGAAGCACCAATCAGCGCAGGGAGCCGGACTTGCCGATGCCGTCCGGGATCAAGAAATGCCGGACGACAGCCAGCGAAGACACGACGCCAAGCGGAAGCAGACCTGGCGGCCGCAGACGCGCTTGGTGCGCGGCGGCCTGACCCGCAGCCAATTCGGCGAGACCGCCGAGGCCATCTATCTCACCTCGGGCTACGTCTATGACAACGCGGAAACCGCGGAAGCCCGGTTTACCGACCGGGACCCGGGATACATTTACAGCCGGTATGGCAACCCGACCGTGACGATGTTCGAGGAGCGCATGTGCCAACTCGAAGGCGCGCCCGCTTCGCGCGCACTCGCCACCGGCATGGCGGCGGTGAACGCCGCCATCATGTGCCAGGTACGCGCCGGCGACCGCGTCGTTGCTTCACGGGCGTTGTTCGGCTCATGCCGCTACATAATCGAGGAACTGCTGCCGCGCTATGGCGTGACAACGCAGCTCGTCGATGGCCCCGATCTGGATCAGTGGCGCGATGCGCTGAAGCCCGGCGCCCGCTGTGTCTTTATCGAGACGCCCGCCAATCCCACGCTGCAACTTATCGACATCAAAGCCGTTGCTGACCTGTGCCACGCCGCGGGCGCACGGCTGATCGTCGACAATGTCTTCGCCACACCCGTACTCCAGAAGCCCCTGCCGATGGGCGCCGACATCGTGCTGTACTCCACGACCAAGCATATCGACGGTCAGGGACGGTGCCTGGGCGGCATCGTCCTCGGTACGGAGGATTTCATAATCAAGGAACTTCACCCTCTCCTCAAACATACCGGGCCCTCGCTCAGCCCGTTCAATGCCTGGATCATGCTGAAGGGGCTGGAGACGCTGGAGTTGCGCGTGCGCCAGCATTGCAGCAATGCGGCCGCGGTTGCCGACTTCCTCGCCTCTCACGCCGAAGTCACGCGCCTGCTTTATCCCGGCCGCAACGATTTCCCGCAGCGGACCCTGGCGCAGCGGCAGATGTCGTCGGGCGGAACGCTGGTGACGTTCGAGCTTAAGGGCGACAAGGCGCGCGCGTTCCGTTTCCTCAACGCGCTTGAGCTGATCGATATCTCCAACAATCTCGGCGACTCCAAGAGCCTGGTCACCCATCCCGCGACCACTACCCATCAGCGCCTGTCCCCGGCCGACCGGGCGCATCTGGGCATCACCGACAGCATGATCAGGCTCTCGGTCGGTCTCGAGGATGTCGCTGACATCATTGACGATCTGGACCAGGCGCTCAGCTGCTAACGAATTGGTAAGAATTCCGTCCGGCGCGCCCATCGCAACATTGCCGAAATCCGGCCACGCTACGCTGTCAAGAGAGCGAAAGTGCGAGCCCATGCCCTACTATGATATTGCCAAGGAAGTTTTCGACGCCCTCGCCAAGATGGGCGGCCGGGCGCCGCTTTGGCACATCAGCTATGAAATCCGGCAGAACCGCCGCTTCCACGGCGCCCATATACCGGAGACGATCGATATTGCCGTGCGCCGCGCTCTCGAGGAACGCTGTGCCAAGTCCTGCTTCTACCGCGGCCTGAGCGACATGTTCGCGATGGCCGAGGCCGGCAGCAACGGCACCTGGTCGATCAATCATGCCGAGGCGCTGCGCCAGCGCCGGATCCAAGATCCGTACCGCTATCTGTAGTTCGAAGACCTCCCCATAACCACTATTTGCAGCTGACCACGGCGCGTCCGCCGCTACCGGCGGATGTTCCCGTTCGGCCGCCATGCTGCGGCCGAAGGCTGTCGCACGCTCGAAGTATTCGGTGTTGCGACGGAGTCAGATCGGGTTCACAACACTGTCACGAGACTGTCACAGGCAATAACTAGTGTTTGCCGAGATGCCCCTCCCGATTCAAGAACCGCCAGACATTCACGGAAAGGAAGACACCATGTCTCTCGTCGACATGTATCCACCGACTTTTGTGAAGGACTCCGATGATATCGGCAGCAATCCGACACTCAATACGCCCATCCATGTCATCATCGAGCGCCGCTATGGCCGTCGCGACATCCTGCGCGGCGCAACTGCCGCGTCGCTACTGAGTCTGTTTGGAGGGGGCCTGGCCGGTCGCGCCGCCGTGGCGGCCGACAATCCATCCACGTTGACGTTCGAAGAGATCGAGCACGGCATCGACGAGACGCACCATGTGGCCAAAGGCTATGCCGCCGATGTCCTGATCCGCTGGGGCGACAAGGTCAGCCCGGATGCGCCCGATTTCAACCCGTTGCAGCTGACAGCCGCGGCGCAAGAAAAGCAGTTCGGCCACAACTGCGACTTCATTACCTATATGCCGTTGCCGCAGGGCTCGACCAACTCCGAAAGCGGTCTGCTCTGCGTCAATCACGAATATACCAGCACGCCGTTGATGTTCACCGGCATGACCGCCGATGATGCGCAGGACAAGATTGGCAAAGAGCAGGTTGAAGTCGAGCAGGCCGCCCACGGCCATAGCGTCGTCGAGGTGCGCAAGGAAGGCGGCAAATGGCAGGTGGTGACGGACAGCCCCCTCAATCGCCGAATCTCTCTCAGTGCTACCAAGATGAAGGTCTCCGGACCTGCCGCCGGCCATGATCGCCTGAAGACCGGTGAGGATCCGAGCGGGACCGAGGTCGTCGGCACGCTCAACAACTGCGCCGGCGGCTCTACGCCTTGGGGCACGGTGCTGATCGCCGAGGAAAACTTCCACCAGTATTTTAGCGGCGATCCTGCCAAGACCGATCAGGCCGATTCGTACAAGCGCTATGGACTGGTCGGCGAACCCGAATATGCCTGGGGCAAGTTCGTCGGCCGTTTCAATGTCGAGGGCGAACCGAACGAGCCCAACCGTTTCGGCTGGATCGTGGAGTACGATCCGTACGACGCGGCCTCGACACCGGTCAAGCGTACCGCCATCGGCCGCTTCAAGCATGAAGGCGCAACGACGGTCGTCAACAAGGACGGCCGTGTCGTTCTCTACACCGGCGACGACGAGCGGTTCGATTATGTCTACAAGTTCGTTACCGCCGGCACTTACAACCCGAATGACCGCGCCGCGAATATGAACCTGCTCGATGAGGGCACGCTATACGTGGCCAAATTCCTTGAAGACGGCAAGGTGCAGTGGCTGCCGATGGTGCATGGCGAAGGCATGCTGACCGCCGAGAATGGCTTCAGCAGCCAGGCTGACATCTTGATCGAAGCGCGGCGCGCCGCCGATCTTCTAGAGGCGACGCCGATGGACCGGCCGGAAGATATCGAAGTCAATCCGGTTACCGGTTCCGTCTATGCCGTGATGACCAACAACAGCCGGCGCAAACCGGATCAGATCGATGCCGCCAATCCGCGTTTCGAGAACACGGCCGGCAACATCATCGAGATCACGCCGCCGGGAGGAACCGGCAAGGATGCGGACCACGCCGCGACCGAAGGCACCTGGGCGCACTTCCTCATTGCGGGGAATCCCACCTGGGGATCGACATTGTACGGCAAGGGTACAAGCAGCAACGGCTGGCTCTCCTGCCCCGACAATGTGGCATTCGACAACAAGGGTCGGCTCTGGATCGCTTCCGACCAAGGCGCTTCGCAAAGCAAATTCAAGACCGGCGATGGCGTGTGGGCGTGCGACACGACCGGCGATGGCCGGGCGCTGACGAAGATGTTCTTCCGAGTCCCGACAGGCGCGGAAATGTGCGGACCAGCCTTCACGCCTGATAGCAAGACGCTGTTCGTCTCCGTGCAGCATCCGGGCGAGGACAAGGATTCGACCTTCGACAAGCCCTCGACACGCTGGCCCGACTTTGCGGAGGGGGTGCCGCCGCGGCCATCAGTCGTCGCCATTACGAAAGAGGACGGCGGCGAGATCGGCGCCTAGCGGTCTCCGGACGTTCGTTTTGAAGCAACGGGAGGGTCGAGCACCCTCCCGTTCTTCTTTGTCTAACCTGCGAGAGTGGTTGCGAGCAACAACCCGCCAAGACAGGCAATCGCGACCGGCCCCAGGATCTCCAGCGCCCGCCGCAATCTCGGTCGCTTCGGCCGGTCGCCACTGTCGCCCCGGTCGATCATCCGGCCTCTCGCATAGGCCGTCGTCATCGCGATCAAGGCGAGTGTGATTGCCATCCCCAGGGCGATAAATCCGGTCATGATTAGGCCGCTGATCAGGATGCCGTTTGCCAGCGAGAAAACGAGAATGATCACGGCACCCGAACAGGGAATGACTCCCACTGCCAGCGACAGCAGCCGGCCGGCGCCGCGGCCGTGATGATGGCCGCCATGATCATGCCAATCAGCGCAAGCGGCGCAGCCGGCATGGACCACCGGTCGGCCGCGGAGCACCGAAACGGTCATTCCGACTCCGATCGCCAGGATCGTGGCATAGCTCGCGACTTTCAAGAACTGCAGCTGATCCACAGGTCGTGAAAATGAACGTTCCAGGACCCACTGCAAAACCATGACGATGACGACCGCCGATATGACATGGAACAAGGCGATCTGCGCACCCATGGCAACGCAGCGACCCATCGTGGCCGGGCGGGAGATGAAGTAGGAGATGACAACAGCCTTGCCATGGCCGGGCCCCACTGCATGGAACACGCCATAGAGGAAGGCGATGCCGATACCGAGCAGGATGCCGCTGAGCGACCGGCCCTCCCTGAGATTGGCGACGCTGTCGGTCAAGGCGCGATTGACCTGCCGCTGAAAGCGAACGAAGGCATACACGCCCATCTGCCAAAGGCCGGCATCATCGCCGCGGGCCACTGATGGGGATGAGGGCTCACCGCCCATCAGTGGATTGTCGGTTTGCGCGAATGCGGGCGTTGCCAACAGCAGAATCAGCGCCGCGGCGAGCACCATGCCCGTCCGGGCGACGCGGATGAGGACGGTCATTGGCTGGAACAAGTGAGGCTGATGACTTCGGGATAGATCGACCCGTAGTAGTACGCCTTTGTCTCGTCCTCGGCGACCTTGTAGCTACAGGAGCCTGGCGCTGCTTGCAACTTCACGGGGTTCGGCATGTACAGCACGACATCCACAAAGTAACTATCATCGAAAATCGAGATCTCGAGCTTGTTCTGGGAGGGATCGACCGGTTTGGCCAGCGTGATTGCCCACTCGTAAATCACGATATTGCCTTCGCTCACAACATTGAGCGCCACGTCGGCGAAGGATTTAGTCAGTTCGCCATCCACCCAAACATGGGTGAAATACCCGAACTCTTTCATGCTTTCCACAGACACCGCGCGAATCGCGTCGACTTCGACCGCATCAAATGAGCGATCGCCGTTGGTATCGAAATCGCTGAACATGCCATCGCTGAAGAGTTCATCAAAGGCCCAGCGCAGCTTCAGGGCCGTCACTTGCGGGCCGGAGAATACAACTTCGATCGTATCGACAAGAAAGACGTGGGCATGAGCTAGAGCTGTCCCGGCGGTGCCGGCACCAATCAGAAAGCCGAGGGTCATCAGCGCCATGCGAGCGGCTCGAGTCATCCTCCCTCGCTCGCGACCGTCGACATGCCACCTCGGTACCACGGCCCGCCGGCCCCCCGGAGTCGGTTGCTCAGATCGTCTGCTATGAACCAATTTGCGAATGGGATCAATGGGCAAGGCATGTTGACCGTCGCAACGCAACGCACTACATTCCCGGCCATGCAGACATGGAGGTTGCCATGCGGACAGTGACCGTAAGCCGGCGTCGCTTCCTGCTTTCCAGCGCCATCCTGGGCGCCGTCGGCGTAGCGGCGGGCGCAACCAAAGCGCTGGCCCTCTCCGTCGAGCCGATGGACGCCAAGACCGAAGCGCTCTGGCTCAGCGCCTGTTCGGCGCCGGGTTCAATCAATCCCTATCACCGGCAATTGCTGGCTGATGTGATGGCCGCCCTTCAGGGCAAGCCGCAAGCGGAAATCGACGCGCAGGTGGCCACGCTCACCTGTCCGCTCTGCGGTTGTCACGTCACCTGAATCGGGAAGCTGGACTTCCCGGCTGCTGGTCTGCCGGTTTCCTAAACTGCGGGAGAGGAGAAGGAGGCGTGTCCCTGCGCCTCGCGGTCAGCTGCTGGCTGACAGACAGGTCTTCAGCGAACCGGCGATGCTGCGCATGAGTTGGAAATAGAGATCCGGACCCTCCTTAAGGCTGGCGCCCTCAGGATCGAGAACGCCGGTTCGAGCACCGGTTCCCTCCACGACCGTATCCACCAGGGCCGGCTCGAAATTCGGTTCGCGGAACACGCAGCGCGCCTGCTGATTCACGATCTTGTCGCGGATTTCGCCCAAGCGTTTGGCGCCAGGCGACTGCTCGGGATTCACCGTGATCGAGCCGACGCCAGCGAGACCGTAGTGCCGATCGAAATACTGATAGGCATCGTGGAACACGATGAAGGGAACCTGCTTCACCGGCGCGAGTGACGACGCAATCTCCTGATCGAGTTCATCCAGGCGCCCCTGCAACTTCTCGCCATTCGTTTCATAAACGGCAGCATTGCCGGGATCGGCCGCAGACAGCTCGGCAACAATAGCTGCAGTCATCAGTTTCGCATTGGCGGGATCGAGCCAGAGATGGCCGTCATGGGCTCCGTGCTCATGATCGTGGTCATGCTCTTCACCTTCGGCATGCTCCTCGCCTTCGGCGTGTTCCTCGCCTTCGACATGCGCTTCGCCTTCGGCGTGTTCTTCTCCTTCATGCATATGCTCGTCCCAAATACCGCCTTCGCGCATCGGCAGCAGGGTGAGGCCTTCGATCTCGCCGAGTTCCACCGACTTTGCGCCGTGAGGCAGCGTTTCGATGGCCTTGTCCAGAAACCGCTCGAACCCCTCGCCCACCCAGAACACCAGCTGGGCATCCTGGATGGCCTGGGCATCCGAAGGCGTGAGCGCGTAGGTGTGGGGCGAAGCCGCCCCCTTTACGATCAGCGACGGCGTACCCACGCCATCCATGACCCCGGCGACCAGGGAATGGATCGGCTTGAAACTCGCGACCACAGCGGGTGGTTTGGCCTGCGCGGACGCGGCGCCGAGCATCAGCAACAGGGTGGCCACGCCGAAACCGAGGCCCAGAGAGGAGATCTGCGAGGACCGTGCCTTGTTGGACGACGGCCCCGGGGAAATGCTACGATATAACATCATGGGTATGTTATAGTATAACGTAGCGAGCATGGCAAGAGCCCTTTCACCCTCCCGCGGCAAATCCCGGCAGCGCGCCGGCGAATTCGGCCGCGACCCCCACGATCACCAGCATTGCATCGACGATGCCCTGGATCGCGCGGCCGCGCTGTGCGAGCAGCGGGGCACCAAGCTGACCGACATCCGGCGGCGGGTTCTGGAGCTGGTCTGGCGCAATCATGCGCCGGTCGGCGCCTATGACCTGCTCGACGAGATCCGCAAGGACGGCCGGATCGCCGCGCCGCCGACCGTGTACCGCGCGCTCGACTTCTTGCGGGAGCAAGGGCTGGTGCACCGCCTGGAATCTCTCAACGCCTTCGTCGGCTGCACGCGGCCGGACCATGCCCATGTCAGCCAGTTTCTGATCTGCACCGGCTGCCAGGCGGTCGCCGAACTCGACGCGCCGGAAGTGGGCAGCGCGGTCTCGCAGAGCGCCGCCAAGGCCGGATTCATCGTCGACAGCATGACCATCGAGATGCACGGCCTCTGCCCTGCCTGCAGCCGCGGCGGAATCGACGAGAGCCGCCGGTCCCGTCATGCCTGACGACACGCCGCCCATCGAGCGCGTACCGGCCGCGGCGGACCGGCTGCTCCAGCTCGACGACATCCATCTCGCGCGCAATGGACGGCAGCTCCTGAATCACGTCCATCTCAGCGTCGCGGCGAATGAAATCGTCACCCTGATCGGCCCCAACGGCGCGGGCAAGACCATGCTGGTGCGCATTGCGCTTGGTCTCATCCTGCCCGATAGCGGTCGCGTGGAACGGCGCCCGGGCTTGAACATCGGCTATATGCCACAGCATTTTCACGTGGAAGAGACTTTGCCGCTGACGGCGCGCCGCTTCCTGCAACTGGCGAAGGGAGCCGCCGAACAGGATTTGCGTGCCGCCGCGGCGGAAGTCGGTATCGAGCATCTGCTGGCTCAGCCATTGCACGGCCTGTCCGGCGGCGAACTGCAGCGTACCCTGCTCGCCCGCGCCATCCTGCGCCGACCGCAACTGCTGGTGCTGGACGAGCCGGTGCGCGGCGTCGATATGACCGGCCAGATGGAACTTTACGACCTGATTGCGCGGATCCGCCGGCGCCTGGGCTGCGGCGTGCTGATGGTCTCTCACGATCTGCATATCGTGATGGCCGCGACGGACCGGGTAATCTGCCTGAACCACCATATCTGCTGCCATGGGCAACCCGATACGGTTAGCGAGCATCCGGAATATCTCGCCCTGTTCGGGCCGCTGTCGAAGGAACGGCTGGCGGTCTATCAGCATCGTCACGATCACCGCCACGATCTGCATGGCGAGGTTGTCAATGGCAACGGGCGCGGCGCGCGGTAGGGGACGTCAATATGCTCCATGATTTCCTGGCCAGGGCGCTGATCGGCGGATTGGGCATCGCGCTGTTCGCCGGCCCGCTCGGCTGCTTCATTCTGTGGCGGCGCATGGCCTATTTCGGCGATGCCTTGTCGCACAGCGCCTTGCTGGGAATCGCCCTCGGCTTCCTCGTCGGCATAGATTTGAATCTCGGCATCCTCGGCATCTGCATCGCCGTGGCGCTGTTCCTGTTGGCCCTGCAGCGGCAAAAGCGGCTGACCGTGGATACGCTTCTGGTCATCCTGTCCCACAGTGCCCTGTCCATCGGGCTTGTCGTCGCCAGCTTCACGCCTTCTCTGCAGATCGATCTCACGGCCTACCTGTTCGGCGACATCCTGGCGATCGCGCCGCGCGACCTCATCTGGATCTATGGCGGCGGCGGAGTGGTGCTGGCGATCCTGATCAAGATGTGGCGTTCGCTGTTGAGCCTGACCGTGAATGAGGAACTGGCGCGCGCCGAGGGCATCAATGCCGAGGTTACCGGTTTGATCTTCATGCTGCTGATCGCCGTGGCCGTGGCGCTGGCCATGAAAGCCGTCGGCATCCTGCTGGTTTCGGCGCTGCTGATCATTCCGGCAGCAACCGCACGGCGTTTTGCAAGCACGCCGGAGCGCATGGCCGTACTGGCCGCAGCAATCGGCGCGGCGTCCGTCTTCGCCGGTTTGTTTTCCTCCCTCAAGCTGGATACGCCGGCCGGTCCTTCAATTGTCGTCGCGGCGGCGGCGCTCTTCGTCTTGAGCCTTGCGAGCAGTCTCGTCAGCCGCCAGAGTACAACCGCCCGTTAAACCAACCCAAGAGATCTCATGGCCAATTTCTCACCGAAGCGTTCCGGCGGCCCGTTCGGCAATTTCGGGGGCAGTCCGCATGGGCCGCTGATAAATCTGCCGCAGATGACGAAGGCTCTCGTCATTGCCAATCTTGCCGTGCATCTTCTGCGGCAGTTCATTCCGGAGAACTTGGACAGCTGGCTGGTCCTGAACTTCAGTTTCATCCCTGCGCGATACACGCATCTTGAGCTGTTCTCCTGGACCGCGTTTTTCGGGCCGATCTCATCGCAGTTTCTTCATGGCAGCTGGATGCATGTCATCATGAACATGATCATGACCATGATCTTCGGCACTGCCGTTGAACGAAGCATCGGCGGCCGCCCCATGCTGGCGCTGGCACTGCTGTCCGGCGCACTGGGCTGTGTGCTGCATTTCGCTATCTTTTTTGGCGACTTCAGCCAGGCCATCGGATTCTCCGGCGCGACCAGCGGATTGTTCGGCGCCACGCTGCGTTTGATGAACCGCCGGCATTCCGGCCGTGACACGCAGCAGCTCTGGATTTTTGCGGCGATCTGGGTCGGCCTCAGCCTTCTGCCGGCTTTCGGCGGCGGTGATATTGCCTGGGCCATCCAT
>Ga0184612_10000451_pt1 | contig 19125 bp, 20 predicted proteins | sample PLM3_60_coex_FD_133163 | JGI IMG/M metagenome (GOLD analysis project Ga0184612, IMG submission 133163) | Groundwater sediment microbial communities from an aquifer in East River, Colorado, USA - PLM3_60_coex | ecosystem: Environmental > Terrestrial > Soil > Riparian zone | place: USA: East... | reverse complement strand
TGTCGGCACCCTGGCACGATCATCCTGATTTCGTTCACGAAGAAGATCACGAAGGACACGAAGGGTGAGAATACTTGACAATCAAAAAGTTCGTGCCTGCCGTAGCCCTGGTCAGGGTAACCACAGAGCGGTTGCTCGATAGATCTAAAACCTAAATTCTTTGCATTGCTATGCTTAAGAGTTTGCGCAGCGTGCGCAAATTTTCTGGGGCCCCGTGGCTATCCAAAACGGGGATTTGCTCGCGCCAAGACGCCAAGAACGCCAAGTCCGGAAGTTTAATTTCTTTGCGGCCTTTGCGCCTTTGCGCGAGATATTCCGAGTTTTGGTTGCGGCTTTGCCGCGCTAGGCTCTTTGCGGTTAACTCTCTTTCCTTCGTGCTCTTCGTGTCCTTCGTGGTCAGTACTCCTCCACACTAAATCCAGAAGAACCTTTATTTTTGGGTCAATGAATTGAGATGAATAATGACAGCTTTTTGGGTTTCCCTTTTTTTCATCCTGATCGCCGAGATGGGAGATAAAACGCAACTGGTCGCGTTAGCTTATGCCACCCGCTATACCACTGGAACGGTCATGGCTGGCGTGTTCGGGGCTACTTTGCTCGTTCACCTTTTCTCAGTCGCATCGGCGAGACCGCAAGCCTTGCGCTGCCGGTAGTGTGGATCAAACTGCTTGCCGGCTTTGCCTTCATCGGCTTTGGTCTCTGGACGCTTCGTGGTGATGAATTAAAGGATGACGAAATAGAAAGCAAAAATCGCTTCTCACCACTGCTGACAGTGGCTATCACATTCTTTTTGGCCGAACTTGGGGATAAGACCATGCTGGCAACGATCACGATTGCGAGTCAGCAACAAAGCTTCGTGGGGGTCTGGTTGGGCAGTACTGTGGGAATGGTTTTAGCTGATGGGCTAGCGATCATCATAGGAAAAGTTATGGGCAAAAGACTTCCGGAGCGTGCTGTAAAGTATGGTGCAGCTACTATCTTTATCGCGTCGGGTTTATTCACTTTGTTCGAAGCCTTCAGCAACTGGAAAGGCGAGAACCTATTCTCGGGAATAAACTATACTCTCTGGTGAAAGGATTGTGCGTCATTCGTCCGCGCTAAAGTCGATATTTCGACACGTGTCGATTAGCGGTCACGCGTTCTTCGACACAATCTGTCCGAAGCCATTGCTGTAACTTCTGAGAATGTCGTGATCATTATACGTTCAGCGATCACACACATTGATCTGTTCTGGCATAGGCGTTGCGAACTCAAAATCCCAGCAAATAAAAAAAGGAGTGTAGACGCTGTTATGATCAGTGCATTTAAGCAGAGCTCGCCATCTCCATCGAAGGTTGTTTCTCCTTTAACTCAACGTTCCAGTCTCATCAAATCCTTTTATCTGGCAGCGGCCAGATTGGATCGCTTCGGTTTCGCGATGCTTCGCCTCGGGCTTGTTGTCGTTCTTTGCTGGATTGGCGGTCTTAAGGCGGCAAATTACGAAGCGGAAGGTATCGTGCCGTTCGTGGCGAACAGTCCGCTCATGAGCTTTTTCTATCATTATCCGGCGCCGGAGTATCGCGAGCAAAATCCAGCGGGCGGATTGAACATTGCTAATCATGAGTGGAACGTGCGGAACGGCACCTACGTCTTTTCTTATGGATTGGGCTGCGTGATCGTCGGCCTTGGGTTGCTTATCGCCCTTCACCCACTGCTTCCTCAGGTTGCTGCTGTAGGCAGCTTCCTCGTGATACTTATGGCCCTCACGACCCTTTCTTTCCTCGTGACAACCCCGGAGGCTTGGGTTTCAGGCCCAGGCACTACCGTCCACGGATTTCCCTTTCTTGCAACTCCAGGGCTTGTCCTAATCAAAGATTCCATCATGCTTGGCGCGGCGATTCTTACTATGGCTGATTCAGCCAAGATCTATCTAAGAAGAGGATATTGATGCAACGGGGTGCGACCAAAGCCTAGTGAGCTTATAAATTACCCGGCTACGATAAGGCAGGCCAGCGACTTAGTTCGCGCATCGACGCAGGGAGGAAGCATTCGACACGAGTCAGCCATGAGCAAGCTCTACTCTCGCCGTGACTTTCTTCGCGCCGCACTCGCTGCTGGCGTCCTGCCCATCTTGCCCGGTTGGGTGCGCGCCGCATCCCCTGTTCCGAAGCGTCTCGTCGCCGGAACTCGAGTGCTCGAGGTGAATGGCCGGCCAGCCAAGGTCTTCGGACTTACCGGCCCGGACGGACGTCCGGGCATTCGCCTTGCCCCCGGCGAGCGGTTCCGCGTGGACCTCGTCAATCAAGCTGGCACACGTACCATCGTCCATTGGCATGGGCAGCTTCCGCCTTGGACGCAGGACGGCTTCCCATGGCCGCAGACCCCACCGATCGCCAACGGCGCGGATCAATCCTATGACTATGCTCCGATTCCCGGCACGTATTGGATGCATTCGCATCACGGCTTGCAGGAGCAGAGCCTGATGACCGCGCCGCTCATCGTCCATGATGTCGCTGAGCTTCGCGAAGACCGGCAGGAAGTCGTTCTCATGCTGCACGACTTCACCTTCCGAACGCCGGACGAGGTGCTCGCCGGCCTTACCGGCACGAGCGTAGCCGCAGCACAAGCCATAGTGCAAGCGGCCGAGGATAGCCCAGGTCGCAAAGGCGACGGCCATGCGCCGGAACCACGCATGGCCGGCATGGCTGCCGACGCGCCCGGCATGGGCATGGCGGGAATGGACATGTCGGGGCCGGACGGCATGCGAGTGGGTCTGAACGATGTTCATTACGATGCTTTCCTCGCCAACGACCGAACCCCCGCAGATCCGGAGATCGTGCGCGTCGAGCGCGGCGGCCGGATCCGCCTCCGCATCATCAACGGCGCGTCCTCGAGTCAGTTTTGGGTTAATCTCGGCGAACTCGTCGGCCGCGTGGTCGCGACGGACGGCCACCCCGTACATTCAGTGGAGGGCAGCCGGTTCCCGATTTCGATGGCCCAGCGCCTTGACATCCTGATCGATCTGCCAAGGACCGGCGCGTTTCCGATTCTTGCCCGACTGGAAGGCGCTGGTCGGCAGACCGGAATCGTCCTCGCCACGCCAGGTGCACGAATTCCGCAGATAGCAGATAGTGCACAAGCGGCGCCGCCGGTCGATAATTCGCTGGAGGCCCGGCTTACGGCAGTGGAGCCGCTGCTGCCACGCCCCGCGGATGTTGTCCGGACGATCACTCTCAGCGGCAGCATGAAGCCTTATGCATGGTCTATGAACGAGGAGTACTGGCCGCAGGTTACACCGCTCATGCTACGTAAGGGCCAACGCGTTGAGATCGATCTGGTCAACCGCTCGAGGATGGCGCATCCGATGCATCTGCATGGCCATGCGTTCCAGGTGATCGCGATCGACGGCCGGCCGATCCAAGGGGCGGTCCGCGACACTGTTCTGGTCACGCCGATGATGGGCCGCATCCGGATCGCTTTCGACGCCGACAATCCGGGACGATGGGCGTTCCACTGCCACAACCTCTACCACATGATAACCGGCATGCTGACGGAGTTCAGATATGAGGGGATTGCCGCCTGACGATCTGTTTCCTTGCCCAGCGCTCGTCTACTCCGCGCGCTGATGAACGCATTCAATGAATATCCACGTGCCGCACCATGATTGACAAATCTGACAACATCGAACGACGATCTCACATGTTGGTTCGAATCGTTGCCCATTGGGGCACATCGCAGCGCCCGGCTCTAGCCGGCGTCATGTGGATGGTCGTTCTGCTCGGCATTCTGGTTTGGCTGGATGATCAGCATGAAGGGATTTTCCTGGTCCCGCCCTTCGCCGCGACGATGTCGATCCTGCTGTATCTGCCCAGTGTCTCGATCGCCCAACCGTTCGCGGTTGTCGTCGGCTCAGTCCTTGGCACGGCGATCGGCACCGTACTCAGTATGTTTCTCGGTTTCGGTCCTGGCGTTGCGATGACGGCAGCGCTCACCGCATTGATCGCGCTGCCCTTGCTGCGGGTCTTTCATCCACCCGGCGTAGCTTTGGCGATGTATCCCGCTCTGCTGCATCCCGGGCCATGGTTTGCAGTTCAGGTCGTACTGCCATTCATGCTCGCCGCGGTGATTTCTTCCGCAGTGATGAGCCGGTTGCTGAGCAGCTGGCCGCGATACCCCGCGCCACTTCGAACCGAGAGCAAGACCTGATGAGTCTTGTTTGTCGCCATGCGCGTATGATTCTTTTTTGAAAACCGCGACGATGTTCGTATAGCGCGAAAGTTCTCTGGCAAGTTTTTCCAGCTCATTCTTCGTCGACGAGCTTTAGATATTCTTTCTGGAACTGCGGATCTTTACTTGCTCTTTTCCTGGGATGCGAACTGATCCTCCGCGGACCCGCAGGTGTCACCGCTCGACTCGGGATGAAGCGTACAGCTCTTGAAGCACGCACTGGGTTGCTCGTCCCAGGTAAAGTCGACATTTCGCCACTCGTCGATTAGCAGTCACGTGTTCTTCGTCACAACCCGTCCGAACCAAGCTGCAACACCCAAGACGCTCCTGTTTCTCACATTTTAGAGCGTTCCCCGACATTGATCTCTTCTGGCACATGCGTTGCTTTGGCTGTCTCGTGTAATTCGAAACGCGCAACGAACCCGTTCATGGAATAGGAGAGTCCCAATGATCGTTCAAGCACCGTCACTTATTCTCGCGTCTGGTGTAACCATCCCCGACAGCAAAATGGCTCGCGAAGTCACCGAATTGGTTCGCGATACAGAGAACTCGTTGCTGTTCAACCATTCAAGCCGCGTCTACTACTTTTCCGCTGCAACCGGCAAACGGAAAGGTCTCACCTTCGATCCGGAGCTGCTGTATGTGAGTGCAATGTTCCATGATATGGGTCTCACTCCGAAACACAGCAGCGCTACTGATCGTTTTGAGGTAGACGGAGCCAACACTGCTCGTGAGTTTCTTCGTCAGCACAAGATCCCCCAACAAGACATCGACACAGTGTGGACTGCGATTGCCCTTCACACCACACCCGGTATCCCTCAGTACATGCATCCGGTGGTTGCGCTATTGACCAACGGTGTCGAGATGGATGTTCTCGGAATCGCCTACTCGGAATTCTCCGACGCTGATCGCGAAGCGATCGTCGCCGCGTATCCGCGCACCGAGCACTTCAAAGAAGACATCATCCAGACCTTTTACGACGGCATCAAGCACAAGCCTGAGACGACATTCGGCAATGTGAAGGCAGATGTACTGGCGGACAAGGATCCAAAGTTCCAGCGCATGAACTTCTGCAGTGTCATCCGCGGTTCGCAGTGGAAGGGCTAAGAAATCCCTCAGCGGGCGCTCAGTGGAACGCCCGCTGCATTCAGTTCAACTTATCAACTTTGCAATACAGAACTTCTGAAAGTGAGGATTCATAATGTCAAAACCCGGACGCTTTACCAATGCAACCGGTGCTCCCGTACCGGACAACACAAATATTTTGACAGCCGGTCGTCGTGGTCCGGCTCTACTCCAGGACATCTGGCTGATCGAGAAGCTCGCACACTTTGATCGCGAGGTCATTCCTGAGCGCAGGATGCATGCCAAAGGCTGGGGGGCGCATGGAACTTTCACGACGACTCACGACATCACAAGGTACACCAAGGCAGCGATTTTTTCGAAGATTGGAAAGCAGACGCCTATGTTCGCGCGCTTTTCGACCGTCGCTGGGGAACGCGGGGCAGCCGATGCGGAGCGCGATATCCGCGGGTTTGCTCTCAAGTTCTACACCGAGGACGGAAATTGGGATATCGTCGGAAACAATACTCCAGTCTTTTTCTTCCGCGATCCTCTACGCTTCTCTGACCTCAATCACGCTATCAAGCGCGACCCCCGCACCGGTCTTCGGAGCGCTCAGAATAACTGGGACTTCTGGACTCTTCTTCCAGAGGCACTCCATCAGGTCACAATCGTCATGTCCGACCGCGGAATTCCAAAGTCCTTCCGGCATATGCATGGCTTCGGAAGTCACACCTTCTCGATGATCAATGCCGAGAACAAGCGCATTTGGGTGAAGTTCCACTTCCGCTCACAGCAAGGTATTGAAAATCTCACGGACGAAGCTGCTGCTGCGGTTGTGGCACATGATCGGGAGAGCAATGGCCGAGATCTGTTCGAGGCAATCGAACGTGGAGATTTTCCGCGTTGGACGCTCTTCATCCAGGTAATGACAGAGGAACAGGCAAAGACACACAAGCACAATCCTTTTGATGTGACTAAAGTCTGGCCCAAGGCTGACTACCCACTGATCGAAGTTGGCGTAATGGAGCTCAATCGTTATCCGGAAAACTACTTCGCAGAGGTGGAGCAAGCCGCCTTCTCCCCGGCGAATGTGGTTCCCGGAGTTGGCTTCTCTCCTGACAAGATGCTCCAGGGCCGCCTGTTCTCTTATGGAGATACCCAGCGATACCGCCTCGGTGTTAACTTCAATCACATCCTTGTTAACGCGCCGAAGTGTCCATTCCACTCCTATCACCGCGATGGCCAGATGCGCACGGATGGAAACCTGGGAGCGACGACGACTTATAACCCGAATAGCCAGAGATTGTGGGACAACCAACCGGAATACGCTGAGCCGCCGCTCACGCTCGAAGGCGACGCTAGTCACTATGACCACCGCTTAGAGGATGATCACTGGGAGCAACCGGGCAATCTCTTCCGGAAGATGACCCCTGAGCAAAAGCAGTTGCTCTTCGACAACACGGCTCGCGCGATCAATGGCGCCTCACAGGAGGTCCTGGAGCGGCATGTTGCGAACTGCAGAAGAGCCGATCCTGCCTATGGCGATGGTGTGGCACGAGCATTGAAGCTGAAGGTTTTAAAGACCGCCTAACCTGAGATCTTCAGGAGAAAGCTTTACTCATGGACTGGGGGAAGAACGGAGTCAAAATCGTACATGCCGAGGAACTGGACATGAATACGCCACAGACGTCGGGCATGACGCGGGCTGCGGCAATTACTCATGCGAAAGCCGGAGCGACCACATTGTGGTCTGGGACTATGGTCGTCCAACCTGATGCGAAGACGGGACCGCACCACCATGGAGAACTGGAAACCGTCCTGTACGTGGTGAAAGGACGAGTGCGGATGCGCTGGGGCGATCGATTGGAACTCAGTGACGAAGCCGGAGCCGGAGATTTTATTTACGTTCCCCCTTATGTGCCGCACCAGGAGATTAATGCTGATCCAAATAAGACGTGCGAAGCTGTAGTCGTGAGGAATGGCCAGGAGCCGGTCGTCGTGAATCTTGAGTTGCAGACGCCAGAACCAGCTAGCGCTGGGCGCCGAGGTATGCCCTTTCACCCTGATCGGTGAAGACCTATCAAAGACTCTCGTATTAGAACACGGCACCCTGAGAGAACAGCAGTGGTCGGATGTGCGTTCTACTACGCTTACGGTGACTGCGTATACCGATGATCCCGGCTAACATCACGGATTAGGCCTCCAACTTAACAGTTCTTTCTAGAAAGGAATGAGACTATTCACGCATTCAAGCCTGACCCTAGAGCCCACTCTTCGCACACAATTTCGCGATGCATAGGATCGTCGTAGAGCATTGCTTGTAGATAGCACTATCCGAATGTTCACGTACGTGAAGGAGAGGAAAAAATGCCGGACGCTGAAAGATATGAAATTCTCATTCTTGGAAGCGGGGAAGCGGGTAAGTATCTCGCCTGGACGATGGCCAAAGCAGGTCATCGGACCGCGATGGTCGAGCGGAAATATTTAGGCGGGTCGTGCCCCAACGTCGCATGCCTGCCGAGCAAAAATCTCATCTACTCAGCGAAAGTAGCTTCACTGGTGAGGCGCGGTGCGGAATTCGGCCTCGAAATAGATTCGCTCTCGGTCAACATGGCGAGCGTTCAGCGCCGCAAGCGGATCATGGTCGAAGGGCTGCATCAGTTGCACGTGGATCGTGAGGCGGCCAGCGGTGGGGAATTGATCATGGGCAACGCCCGGTTCGTCGCTCCGCGAACCGTCGAAGTCGCGCTCAACGACGGTGGCACGAGAACCATTTTTGCCGACCGTGTTATCCTCGCTCTGGGTTCACGCGCGACTATGCCCAACGTTCCGGGACTCTCGGCGGCCCAACCGATGACACACGTCGAGGCTCTCGAACTCGACCGTGTCCCGGAGCATCTCATGGTTATTGGCGGCGGCTACGTCGGCCTCGAACTGTCGCAGGCCATGCGGCGATTCGGCTCGCAAGTGACCGTGATAGAAGCCGGCCCGCAGCTCGCAAACCGTGAAGATCCCGACGTTGGCGCCGCGCTACTTGAGTTGTTTCGGGACGAAGGAATCGATGTGTCACTCGGAACGCATGTCTCCCGGGTTGAGGGACGTTCCGGCCAGAAGATTCGGATCCACGCAAAGGACCAGGATGGCGAGCGGATTCTGGAAGGCACCGATCTTCTCGTCGCTACGGGCCGGACGGCAAACACCGACGGAATCGGAGCCGAGCAGACCGGAGTCGAGCTCAATGAGCACGGTTATATCAAGGTCAACGAGCGGCTGCAGACTACCGCTGCCCATATCTGGGCGATGGGCGATTGCGCCGGCAGCCCCCAGTTTACCCATGTCGCTTTCGACGATTTCCGCGTCGTGTATGACAACCTCAACGGCGGCAATCGCACGACTAAGAATCGTTTGGTGCCGTTCTGCATGTTCACCGATCCGGAATTGGCGCGAGTAGGACGCAACGAATCCGAGGCGCGACGCGACGGTATGGAATACCGCGTGGCCAAAATGCGGGCGGCCGACGTGCTCCGCACTAGGACGGTTTCTGAACCGCGCGGGTTTTTAAAGATGCTGATCAGCGCGAACAGCGACGAAATCCTGGGATTCACCGCCTTTGGCTTTGAGGCAAGCGAACCGATGGCCGCCGTTCAGACTGCGATGATGGGGCAAATGCCGTATACCATGTTGCGTGATGCGATTTTCACTCATCCCACGATGTCCGAAGGACTGATCGCGCTGCTGGCGAGCATCCCCGCGAAAAGCACGCAACGGTGAGCTTGAATTGGGCACAACAGTCAGCGCAGTGCCCCAACAGGTGAGAAGATCACAGCGGAACGTCACGCTGGATTCCAGGGCCAGGCTTGTTAGCACGGCTTCGCCACCTGTGCACCATGGGAGACATTATGGAGACATTGATGTGCAAGTGCTTTGAATAACGAGAGCTCCGCACCCACCGCTACGTCCGACCGCTGGATCGCCCTGGCGTTCCTCACGTTCTCGGCGCTGACGAGCGTGATCGACAACTCGGTCATGATCGTGGTCACGCCGACCATTGAGCAATACTTTCATGCCTCGCTGGAGGCGGTCGAGTGGGCGACTTCGGCCTACGCCCTGGTCTTTGGCGCCACGATGCTCCTGTGGGGAAAACTGGGCGCTATGTTCGGGCACCGGCGCATGTTCATCCTCGGCAACCTCACATTCGCGCTCGGTTCGACACTCGTCGGCTGGTCGTCGACCATCGAACTGCTGATCGCCATGCGGGCCTTGCAAGGGCTGGGCGCGGCCATGCTGAATCCGGCGGCCATCGCGCTAATCGCCTTGCTGTTCACCGAACGCGACCGAGCGCTCGCCTACGGCATCAACGGCATGACTGCCGCGGTCGGCGTAGGCCTCGGCTACATGCTTGGCGGGCTCTGTGCGGAGTACGTCGGCTGGCGATGGGCATTTTACGTGAATCTGCCGATCTGCATCCTCGCGGCTTGGGGTGCGTGGCGTTACGTGCCAGTGATGAGGGAGCACGCGGAGCGGCGGCCGCTGGACTACATGGGCGCCATGCAAAGCCTCGTCGGCTTGGCCCTGATCATCTTTGCACTTATCCAGGGGCAGTCGCTGGGCTGGTGGACCGTGAAGCAGCCGCTGGTGCTCTTCGGCTGGGCCGCACCGCTCCCGGTCTCGGCCGCACCGCTGGCCTTGGGCCTGGGATGTCTGCTCTTGGCCGTCTTCGCCCGGCGCGAACTTGCCCTCGCGCGCCGTCGGCGCGAGCCGCTTTTCGACATGACCCTCTTCCGCCATGCGAGTTTCCGGTGGGGCGGCATCGTGGGTATGCTGCGGTTCCTCGCCCAGTTTGCGGTGAACTACAGCGTGACGTTGTTCCTGCAGATTTTTGAGGGCATCAAGGCGCTCCAGGCCGGGCTGGTGTCCGCGCCATTCGCCCTGTTCGGCACGATTGCCGCGCCGCTTGGCGGATGGGTGGCCAACCGCCTCGGCGTGCAGCGGATCGTGCTGGTGGGTCTACTCCTGCAAGGGGCAGGCCTCTTCTGGCTTTGGTGGCTTGTCGCACCGGCCCTGAGCCTCTGGGAGATTGCCGGTCCGTTTTCGCTGTTCGGCCTCGGGGCAGGGCTCTCCAGTGCGCAGCTCAACACCGCCACGCTCCAGGATGTCCCTCGCGATCGGACGGCAGACGCCTCAAGCGCCGCGGTCACGCTCCGACAACTCGGTGTGCCTTTTGCCGCAGCCCTTGTTGGGTTGATCCTCGAGTCCTCGGTCACGCGCCTGGCCCTGGAAGGCTACGACCGCTCCGCACGCGGCGTCGGGGCGATGGAGAACGTGGTGCTGGCGATGATGGTGATTAACTTCGTCTGTCTTGTCCTGACGTTGCTGATTCCCAACCATGTGCCGCCACGGAGCGCGAAATCCGATTCGATCGACTCAGGCACCGTCGGTAGGTGATGTAGCACGGAGAACTGCAGGGTCTTGCAATCACACATTCGCTGATTCTTTTGAAAAGCGTGATGATTTCTGGATCGCGATGAAGCGCACAACTCTTCAAGCACGGATAAAAAAACTGGGCATCACTCGTCCAAGAAGTTCTCGTCGATGTTAAATTTATATAGATCGCCTTCCCAATCATCCGAAAGCGTTGCAACTACTATGCTCCGTCGCACGTCGTCGCCTAATTAAAATGACTTAGCAAATACTTAGGAATTAGATTGCCGCGGTGAGCCTAGCTACACGATCACGATTTAACAGATCCTTTAAGCAGAACGGTTCAAGCAGTGATTGCATGATTAATTGCTGGGCGAGACCCTAAATTCTAGTGCAGTTATTATTGCGTAAATTAATCTGTTCCAGCCATTCCCTCACCACCGGGGCTGGCACAGATAGTGCTACCTAACTGGTGTCAGAAAATAAAATCCGAAAAACAGGAGATACACTATGCGCCAAATAATATTCGCGACACTAATGATGTTGATGTTCTTAGGCACGAACGTGGCTTGCAACACGGTTCGCGGTTTCGGGCAAGACGTTGAGCGGGCGGGCGAAAAAACTCAGGATGCGGCCGACGCCGTGAAGAAGAAATTGTAGTGCCATGCTGAATATGGCCAGAGATATCGGTGGAAGAGCTCCCTTCGCAGGAGTCCTGGCCCATCGACATTTCTCTAATAAAGTCGACATTTCGACACCTGCCGATAAGTCGTCAAGGGAATCTTCGTCACAATCCGTTCGAGGCCAGTTGCTTACATCTGAGACTCTCCTTTTTCTCACATTTTTACACTTTCCAGACATTGATCTGGTCTGGCACATGCGTTGCTCTGGTTCCCTCGTGTAATTCGAAACGCGCAACGAACTCGTTCGGAGGGAGCCGCCATCGCCATCCGGCTCGCCAGGCTCGGCCGGGAAGGGCAACACGTTCGCGATCTATCTCGCCGATGCGGTGCGCAACACGGGGATCAAAGTCAACTCTGCACATCCCGGTTGGGTTAAGACGGAGATGGTAGGAATAGTAGCGGACCCCGAATTGAGCGAAGGCGGCAAGACCAGCGCGCAATTGGCAACACTTCCGGACGATGGGCCGACCGGCGGGCACTTTCATATGGGCGAGGTGCTGCCCTGGTAAGCAAACGAGAAAGAACGCGCGGTGGCAAAGATCGCCAACCGCCATTTCATCAACAATGATCCAAGAAGTTCGAGGAGGGAGCACTCTATGAGTCAGTTTGCAGGAAAAGTTGCATTGATCACCGGCGGCAACGCCGGTATCGGCCGCGCCGCCGCAATCGAGTTTGCCAAACAGGGCGCGAAGGTCGTCGTCAGCGGGCGCCGAGAGAAAGAAGGTCATGAAGTCGTCGCCGAGATCAAAGCCTTGGGCAGCGAAGCGATCTTCGTGAAAACCGACGTTTCGAAAGCGAGCGATGTCCAAGCGATGATCGATCAAACCCTGGCGACATTCGGCCGGCTCGATTTTGCTTTCAACAACGCCGGCGTCGAGCAATTGCTGACGCCGCTTCCCGATCAGAGCGAAGAGAGCTACGACCAGATTATGGACATCAACGTCAAAGGAGTCTGGCTGTCGCTCAAGCACGAGATTCCGGCGATGCTGAAAACCGGCGGCGGCGCCATCGTCAACAACTCTTCAATCTCGGGACTGATCGGCGTGCCCCAGATTTCGATCTACGTTGCCAGCAAGCACGCCGTCAACGGGATAACCAAATCGGTCGCGCTGGAATACGCCAAACAGAACGTTCGAGTCAATGCCGTCGCACCCGGGGCAATTGAGACGCGGATGTATCGCGACTTCGTGGCGGGAATGCCTGAAGCAAAGCAAATGCTGGAATCCGCGACTCCCATCGGCCGCGTCGGCCAGCCGGAAGAAATTGCCAGCATCGTAATCTGGCTCTGTTCCACCGGCGCATCGTTCACTACCGGACAGATTTTTGCGGTCGATGGCGGTTACACTGCCCAGTAGTTCAAACAACCGGTTAAAATTGAAACCACCAAAACAACAGAGCAGCAAATCGAAAGAAGGCTTTATGCCTTCAGCGTGCACCTCGCCCGAGAACTCCGCGAGGCGGGAATCAAAATCAACTCCGCCCATCCTGGCTGCGTCAAAACAGACATGGGTGGAGAGTTTGCGGACCTCGACGTTCGCGAGGGCGGAACGACCAGTGCCTGGCTGGCAACGCTCCCAGGCGATGGACCAACCGGCGGTTACTTTCATATGGGCGTGGCGCTGCCCTGGTAACGCAAGGAACGAGGGAGACGGGGTCGGGCTGGATTTCACATCCATGCCTGACCTCTTGCCTGCTCTTTAGGGAAGGAGGGCAATATGGCTTTACGAATCAATCAACAGACTGAAAAGACGTTGCTTCATCACTGGCAAGCCTTCGGGGCCGGTGATATCGAGGCGATTATGGCTGACTATGCTGAGGATGCGGTGCTTATCACTCCAGACGGCGCACTGAAAGGCCATGCGCAGATACGGTCACTGTTCGCGCAGATTTTTGCGAACACGTTTCCACCCGACAAGACCTCGCTTAACCTGTCCAAGCAAGTCGTTGAAGGCGAAATAGCGTACATCCTCTGGTCGGGAAGTTCGCCCCATTATAATGCTCCGTTGGCCACCGATACGTTCGTGATGCGCGATGGAAAGATCGTCGCGCAAACCTTTGCAGCCCAGCTGGAAGGGAAATAAACCAGCTATGCCCCAAGGCAAAGACGGCATCATGGCCGTGGGTTTTTTGCTTATCTCGGTCGTCCTTATCGCGGGCGTCCTTTGGGACACATTCGAGACGATTATTCTACCCCGGCGTGTAACTCGCCGTTTCCGACTACCTCGGCTTTTCTATCGCGCCACTTGGGTACCCTGGTCGGCGCTGGCGCGCCACGTGCCTGCGGGCAACCGGCGAGAATCCTTCCTCAGCTTCTATGGACCGCTCTCGTTGCTGTTGCTCTTTGGGGCCTGGGCACTGAGCCTGATTCTTGGCTTTGCGATCTTTCATTGGGCGATGGGCTCGCCAATCAACGTACGCAACGAAACTGTTAACTTTTGGACGGACCTGTACCTGAGCGGCACCACCTTCTTTACCCTTGGTTTGGGAGATGTGACACCGCGGGGGGATATAGCACGGACAGTTACGGTAATTGAGAGCGGTGTCGGTTTCGGCTTCCTGGCGATCGTCATCGCCTACTTGCCAGTGCTATACGGGGCCTTTTCGCGACGGGAGGTGAACATCTCCCGGATGGATGCGCACGCCGGTTCCCCGCCAACGGCAGGCGAACTGTTGCGGCGACATATCCAGGGGCAGAACGTGCAAGCCCTCGGTCAATATCTCCACGACTGGGAGTCTTGGGTGGCGGAATTGATGGAGAGTCACCTTTCCTATCCGGTCTTGTGCTACTTCCGCTCGCAACACACTAACCAATCTTGGTTGGCGGCGCTTGCGACAATCCTCGATGGATGCGCCCTGGTTATCGCGTATGCAGAGGGCGGGGTCCGGTGGCAAGCGAAAATGACGTTCGCGATCTCGCGCCATGCCGTTGTGGATTTAGCAGAAGTCTTAGGAACGCTACCACGAGCGCGCAAGATCGATCGTCTTCCCGTGACTGACCTCGGGAAATTGCGGACGCTCCTCACTGCGACTGGCATACCGCTTCGCAGCAGCGTCGAGGGTGATCAGAAACTTGACGACTTGCGGCAGATGTACGAGCCGTATCTCAACACCCTTTCCGATCGCCTGCTCATGCCACTTCCTCCCTGGACATTAGCAAAGCCGATGGATAACTGGAGAAACACGCCTAAGCGCGCGCTTCAGGAACATCACCGCGTCACGGCTCGCCGAGACAGTGGAAGATGAGGATTTGATTGTTTGAAACCTATTAGGGCGTGGCATTCTAAGTCGTATAGCTCATGACAGCGACTATGGACATGCGACGAACGGAGGCCGCAGCGAAGTAAGGCGAATGCAGAGAAAAGACCGCTGGAGGAAGACGTGAGCGGGTGTCGAGGCCGTGCTTGACGGCAGGTGCAACGTATTGGCCAGCGTGTGCCATGTGACCGCGCGACTGGTGTGCATGAGCGATGGTGCGCCGCTCGGGGGCCGACCACTTCGACGAGCAGTTCACACACAGTTTCGCCATCGGCGATGCCAACGTCGCCCGGCGATATTCTGCAGCATTCTTCTCCCTCGGCTGCGCCCAGATATGAACGTTTTGCTCGCGGAAGCGGATATCCCTTACGACCGGTTGATAGGTATGGGCGACATCAACGGGGATTTTCCGCAAACCGACGTCGCCCTGGTGATCGGCGCCAATGACGTGACCAACCCCGCGGCGCGCACCGATTCCACCAGCCCCATTTACGGCATGCCCATCTTAGATGTCGACAAAGCCCGTACGGTCATGGTCATCAAGCGCAGCATGAGTCCGGGCTTCGCCGGCATCGACAATCCGCTCTATTAACTCGACAAGACGCTGATGCTCTTCGGCGATGCCAAGTCGTTTGTGAATGACATCGTTCATGAACTGGCCGGAGGCGGACAGAGCTAGTCCGGATAATTCATTATTGGATATCGGCCTCGACTCCGTTGACCTTTCGCGCCCTTTGTGACTTTTCCTTCGTGTCCTTCGTGCGCTTCGTGATATCCCGGCGAAAGATGCGCGGGCGGCGGTAGAGGGCTCAATCCACCGGCTCGCGCGTGCCGTCAATCGAGCAGCCGGAACGCGTGCCAATCGTCTGGATCGCGCTCGCTGCAGAGGCCATACCGGAAGTTGTTGGAATCGCGGCCGGGAGTCGTAAACCGCAGGTCTTCGAACCACACACAGGTCGTTGGATTGCTCCGATCGATGCGGTAGAGCGCTGGGTAGTCGGCAAACCAGCGATAGAAGCCGAGCTTGGGATGCGCAAGCACGCGCGCAGCCAGTTCGCGCTCACTCGGGTCCGGGCCGTATTTGTGCACCGTCATCCACTGCGCCTGCTTAAGCGGCGCGTACGCGGCATTGAGGCGCGTGATGAAGCCCGCCTCAGGGCCGGGCGTCGCGGGCATAGTGTCGCGCACGAGATTCACGTTCGCGTAGTGATAACGGTTGCCCTCGGTCACCATCACCAGCCAGTTGAAAGGCGATACCGGCCGCGGGATCGCGGACACCTGGGCCCCGCCGAACGCGCCGGTTTCGGCGTAGCGCTCGCCAAAGTCGATCGTGCGCTTGTGCTGCACGGCCTGCAGGCCGACATAGCCCGCTAGCGCCGCGAGCCCCATCACCGCCGGCACACGCGAGCGGCGCCAGGCCCAAGCGGCGGCGAGGCCCGCGACGATGATCCCGCTGAACCAGAGATCGATGATGAAGGTCGTACTCCACGCCACGCGTGCATTGGAGAACGGCGCATAGATCATCGTGCCGAACGAGGTGATCACGTCGCCCGCGATGTGAAGCCCAAGCGCGAGCAGGCACACGCCGAAATAGTCGCGCCAGGAGACTTGCTTCCCGCGATCGATCCTGGCAAACAGCCACGCGAGGACGAGCGCCAATACGGGCAGGAGGATGATCGAGTGCGTCACGCCGCGGTGCTGGGTCAAGTAAGTGATCGGCGAAACGAAGCTGAGTACGACGTCGACATCCGGGAACGCACCCGCGAAGAAACCGGCAGCGACGCGCGCCGCCACCGAGATGCGTGCGTCGCGCGGCGCAGTGGCGCGGGCAACCAATGCGCCCGAGAGCGCGTGCGTCAAGGTGTCCATCGCCGGCAGTTGCTCGTGCCGCCAGAAAAATCAGGGTCAGAGTGGTCAGAGTACCTTTTCACTGGTGACTGGTCCAACTTTCTTATCATCGCGCCAAGACGCCAACGCAAAGAAAGTTTTGTATTTCCTTGGCGCCCCCTTCGACGTCGCTCAGGACATGCTCTGCGCCTTTGCGCGAGTTACTTTCTCTTTTCTCTCTATTTTTGGTTGCGGCTTAGCCGCGTTAGGTCCTTCGTGGTCAAAAAGTTTCAAAAAGTTTATCACCACGAAGAGCACGAAGGCCACGAAGTGTAGAAAAAGGTCAAATCCAAAAATCTACCAAAGAAACGACCTCCGTAGTTCGCGTTTAAGCCACGATCTCGGAGCGGGGGCCACCTAGGGTACCCCCAATTTCGACTTTTGCCGGGTCATTGAGATTTTTTCTACAGTCTTCCTTAGAAAAGAGGTGACACTTTCGCTTAACAGTGAGGTGACGGTTTGGCTAAACTTCAACATAACGTCCACTGAGATGTCAATCTGGTCTTTAAATTCCTGAATAACGGCTATGATTGATAAATTTTACGCGCAAAATCTCGATTCTTCACAAACGCACCCATTAGGTGACGACGCTGAAAGGTCCTACGTTCAGGAAGCCAGCTCGGTCACACCCGTTAGTTCTAGATATTCTTCGTCGGTCAATCGCAAGGAAGCTGCCTGCACATTTTCCTGGAGATGGTCAATCGAGGAGGTCCCCGGAATCGGCAGCATGACCGGTGACCGCTTCAACAGCCAGGCCAGCGCAACCTGCTTGGGCGTTTTTTGGTGAGTCTTCGCAATCCTCTCAAGTAGCATGCCGCCCACTTTGCCTGATCCCAGAGGGAACCACGGGATAAACGCAATCCCATTGCGCTCGCAATAATCTACGACATAGTCCCATTCACGATCGGCAAAGCTGTACCGGTTCTGGACCGAGACGATAGGCGCGATCTTCCGCGCACGCTCGATGTGCTCCTTAGTCACATTGGACAGTGCAACGAAACGAATCTTCCCTTCTGCTTGCAACTCGGCCAGGGTTTCCACCGACGCGTCGAAAGATACTACGGGATCGGGAACGTGCAATTGGTAGACGTCGATGCGATGCAGGCGCAACCTCTTTAAGCTGCCGTCGACAGCCTTGCGCAGGTGCTCCGGGCTGGCGTCGTGGGTCCACTGGTCCGGTCCCGGGCGATTCCATCCGCCCTTGGTCGCGATCACAAGGTCCTTGGGGTAAGGCGCCAGTGCTTTGGCGATCAATTCTTCGCTGACGTAAGGACCATATGAATCAGCCGTGTCTATGAAGTTGACGCCCAGCTCAGTGACACGGCGAAGAACCGCGAGCGCCGAAGCGGGGTCCTTGGGTAGCCCCCAGATTCCGTCACCGGTGATACGCATGGTTCCGAAACCAAGACGGCGAACGGTCAGTTCACCGCCCAACGAGACAATTCCACTGGAACCTGCGAGCGGACTCGCTATTTTTTCCTTCATATTCGTTCTCCAAAGTATCCGTCTTACTAGACGTGAGAGGGGCAACAATTGTACCAACGGGCCAGGGATGTGATGTCGTCTATACAAACGGAGAAGAAACAACTTTTCAGTTCAGTTGCCGGATCACTAGCTTCTCAAACTTTGTACCCTAAAGTCGTCTTCCTCTTGTTCAATCCCGATCCCTAGCGCCTCTCCGTCGGCAATGAGTTGCTGCCAATCGATCTTGCCGCTGGAGATCATGTCGAGATCGCTTTTAATGCCGGCCCGGATGGTTCCTTCCTCGTCCCAGAATTGTCCAAACTCGAAGCGAAAGTTGTTGTTTAAGTAGTCAAGCCAGTTATAAATTCCGCTCATACCGCGTTGGATATTCGTCAGCGCCGCCTTCTGGTCTCCTAGACGATAGAACGTAAGGCCAAGGTATAGCCGTGCGACATTGTCGCTCCTGTGATGGGAAAGGTCCTTTTCCAAAGTCTGACGCGCTTGCGCATAGTTCCCGGTGAGGTATTGGGCTCTGCCCAAAAAGCTCAAGACTCCCTCCCGTAGCTCTGCGCCGTACATGTAGTGGGGGTCGATTTGGTCGCCAGCCCAAAAATAGTCGAGGGCGAGTTGATAGTTGCCCTTCAGCATCGCTTGTCTTCCTTGCGCAATGTCGCCTGCGGTATTGATGACCGCGCATGCGGAGAGCAAAACACTCAACGAGAGCCCTGCCAGAAAATATATCACTTTCATAGTTATCTCTTTTTCGTATATAGTTTCTTGGAAACGCGCACCTGATGGTGAGCTAAAAGATCAGACAGGATACAGGACACCACCACATACAGACCTGACGGATCCCGGATGATGGGCATGACCTCGTCAGTCACTGCAACGACGAGCTCTCCCAAAGTAGTCCTGATGATTTCTCGCTGCGGCATGGTTTTCTCCTTTTGCGGCACTAAGGGATTGTTAAAAATTGAATTTTGCAATTGTTTATCCTGTCATTCTGAACGCAGCGTAGCCTAGTGAAGAATCTCGACCGAGATCCTTCGCGTTGCTCAGGATGACAGACACTCGCGTGACAATGCATTTGTTAACTTTATTCTTTCTCAGGCCCTAAGTGTGTGCGGCTGCCGCATTAGACTGT
>Ga0184612_10000450_pt1 | contig 19126 bp, 21 predicted proteins | sample PLM3_60_coex_FD_133163 | JGI IMG/M metagenome (GOLD analysis project Ga0184612, IMG submission 133163) | Groundwater sediment microbial communities from an aquifer in East River, Colorado, USA - PLM3_60_coex | ecosystem: Environmental > Terrestrial > Soil > Riparian zone | place: USA: East... | reverse complement strand
GCGAGATCAACGTTGTCTTGCCGGCGCCGTTGGCGCCGACGAGGCCCGTGACACCGGCGGGCACGGCGAGGTGCAGCCCGTCGAGCGCGAGCGTGCCCGGGAACTGCATCACGAGCGATTCGGTCTCGACGATCGTCGGCACGCCGCCCAATTTGATCGGCGTGGCGCAAATCGCTCAGCAAACAGGTGTGCCCATTTCCTTTGTGACCTGGATGGCAGTTGGATTGCCGCTGGCAATGCTCATGCTGCTCGTCGCCTGGGCGGTGTTGTGGTGGCTGCATCCGGCCGAGACGTCCGTGCTATCCGGTCTCACGCAGCATCAGCAAGAGCAGAAGCTGGCGCGCGGGCCCTGGACCATCGGTCAGGTGAACGCCTGCGTGGCGTTCGGCACGGCGGTTGTTCTCTGGGTCGTGCCAGGCCTCATCGCGGCAATGTGGGGATCGGACAATCCGCTGACCCTCTGGCTCGATGCCCATTTGCCCAATGAGCTGGTCGCCATCCTGGCAGCGGGACTGTTGTTCTTGCTTCCAACCAACCTAGGCAAGGGGGAGTGGACACTCTCGTGGAAGCAAGCGACTGGCATCAACTGGGGTATCATCATCCTGTTCGGCGGCGGGCTGGCCTTCGGAGAGCTGATGGTCAAGACCGGACTGTCAAACTCGATAGGTCAGGAGGTTGTGGCTCTGTTCGGGAGTCATACGGTCTGGAGCCTCACGGCTGGCTCAATCGTCGTCGCGGTGCTGGTCAGCGAACTGGTCTCCAACACCGCCACAGCCAGCATGGTGATCCCAGTCGTGATCGCGATTGCGCAATCGGCAGGCATCTCACCGGTTGCGCCAGCCCTCGGCGCGTGTCTTGGAGCAAGCCTCGGCTTTGCTCTGCCGGTCTCGACCCCGCCCAACGCAATCGTGTACGGCACCGGCTTCGTCCCCATCAAGAGCATGCTCCGCACCGGCCTCCTCTACGACCTCCTCGGCGCTATTCTTATCTGGCTCACGCTCCGACTCATGTGCCCCCTGGTAGGATTGGCCTGATCTTCTCGTTTTTTGACCAGTGTGACCTAAGGGATGATGACGAGGGAGGGCACGGTTACGCGAGCCAATTGTTTCTCCCACACAATTCAGTGCCTCGGATGGAAGGGATTGGCATGTAGGGTGGCGTGTTATTTCATTTTGCAAGGGTGGCCTGGTTGATCCCCAACTATGTGCATCGCTTTGCTTTCTTTTCCAAATACTCATGGGAAGGGTGCCCGTATTGGTCCAACTGCGGCCGTCGAGCGGGCACATTCTTATCGTGCGCGCTCCGGGAGCAAAGGACCAATACGGGCGACCTTCCAGCTCTTCACGTTCTGCGAGCACAGGGGATTGACCAGGCCCCCCTCTCCACCCTTCGTCACCCGAGGCTCCTTGCCTCCATCCTCTTGCTCAGCAATCTCCGATATGGCATCATGCCGACTCTCTGAGAAATAAATGGCTAACCTCTCAGAATACGTCGGCAGCGTGCACATCTTTCTCGGACCCTATCGCGGGAACCCGATCGCTCTGTACTTGAAACGCGGATCGAATGGTTGCCAGATCGCTCCGAAGGTCTATCCCTGGAGTGAGGCCGTGGGCGTGGGCGACACTCCCAACCGTGCCGCCGCTGATTTTGAAGAGAAGTGGAAGGCCCGTGGCTTGTCGCCTGAGATGTACACGGGTCCCTCATGGGAAGGAGGGATCAAACCAGAGAAGCCAGCGCAGCCGAAACCAGCCGCCCCGCCCAAGCCAGCCGCGGCTGCCGCTCCTGCTGCGGAACCCAAGGTCGCCGCCTCACCTGCAGAACCAAACTCATCCAGCGGAGAAGCCAGCTAGCCCATCTCACTGATTCGTGACAGTCTGCGCCTGCGGCGTGACCTGATCAGCCAGCTTGCTGTGCCGCATGCTGTAGCCGAAATAGACTACTACGCCGATGACGGTCCAGACGCCAAACCGGATCCAGGTGATGGTCGGCAGGAATGACATCAACCCGAGGCAGGCTAGCATCCCGCAGAGAGGAATCCATGGCATCAGCGGGACGCGGAAGGGTCGAGGATGATTCGGCCTGGTCCGCCGGAGGACAATCACCCCGGCGCAGACCAGCACAAACGCGAACAGCGTGCCGATGTTGGTCATGTCGGCTGCCTCTCCGATCGGCACAAATGCAGCCATGACCGCGACCCCTACGCCGGTCAGCAGGGTGGCGTGGTGGGGCGTTCTGAACCGGGGATGCACTTTTGAGAGCCAGGGACCCAGCAGTCGGTCGCGCGACATCGCGAAGAATACTCGAATCTGTCCGATCAACATCACGACCAGGACGCTTGTGATCCCGGCCACGGCCCCTGTGGCCACAAGTGCCGCCCCCCAGTGGAACCCGGCGACCCGAAGGGCCTCGGCTACCGGCGCATGGATGTCAATCTTCTGGTAGGGGATGATGCCGGTCAGCACCGCTGCGACCAACACATAGAGCACTGTGCAAAGGCCCAGCGACGTGATAATGCCGATAGGCAAATCCCGTTGCGGGTTGCGCGCCTCCTCGGCCGTGGTGGAGACCGCGTCGAACCCGATGTAAGCGAAGAACACGATCGCCGCTGCGGCGCCGACGCCTTCGAACCCGAAGGGCATGAACGGCGACCAGTTCGCCGGCTCGATCGATCTGAACCCCGCGGCAAGGAAGAACAGGATGACCGCCAACTTCACCATCACGATCACGCCGGTCGCCCGCGCGCTTTCCTTGACGCCGATGACCAAGACCACAGTCACCAACAGGACAATGATGGCGGCCGGCAAGTTGGCGACTCCCCCTTCCGCGGAGCCTGGGGCATGGGTGGCCCAGACAGGTAATTGGATGCCGAGCGTTTTCAGAATGTTGTTGAAATAGCCGGACCACCCGATCGCCACCGCCACGCAGGCCACCCCGTATTCCAAGATGAGGTTCCATCCGGTAATCCAGGCCAGGAATTCGCCGAGGGTCGCGTAGGAATAGGTATAGGCGCTGCCGGCTGCGGGGATCATCGTGGCGAACTCGGCATAGCAGAGCGCGGCCAGGGCGCAGGTCAGGCCAGATAGGATGAACGAGAGCACAATCCCCGGGCCTGCGCCCGGCCTGTGTGCGTCGCCGACCACCGCGGTCCCGATCAGCACGAAGATGCCGGTGCCGATAATAGCCCCGATGCCCAGCATAGTCAGGTCCCAGGCCGTGAGCGTTTTCTTCAGGCGATGCTCGGGGCGATCGCTGTCGGCGAGGATTTCCTCGATGGACTTGGTTCGAAGCAGTGGATTAGACACTCACGGTCTCCAACAGGGAGAAGAGACGTTTAAAGAAAGTATAGCAGGTCAGAAACTCAGGTCGAGCAAGCCAGGGGGCGGTCATGGCGAGCCCATCTGGAGCCCTGTCCCTGGAAGTACAGGAAAACATTGGCTGGGCGCGCGGGAGTATGGAGGCTTGCTCCGACATCCTATTCGGATCAGGCGCGGGCGGCTCTCAGGAAAGCTAGAAAGAGCCGTCGCTGAATAGTGTAGCGGTCGTAGAGAAATTCCGGGTGCCACTGGACCCCCAGCAAGAAGGGGTGCCGGTATGATGCATTCGCCTCGATCGCCTCGATGATCCCATCCGGGGCGACGGCACTGGCAACCAGCGAGGACGCCAGACGATTCACCGACTGGTGGTGCGAGCTGTTCACGCGAATCTTGGCCTGTCCCACGATGCGGCGCAGTAGGCTTCGCGGAGCCACCTGAACCGAATGCGACAGCCGAGTGGCCGGCCCTGGCGTCCGATGGGGAAGCGCGGCAGAAATCTGCGAGGGGATGTCCTGGACGAGGCTGCCTCCGAGCGCCACATTGATCGCCTGCATGCCGCCGCAGATACCCAAGGTCGGTACACCGGCGTCTGCAGCCAGGCGCGCCATTCCCAGCTCAAACTCGTAGCGCTGTTGGCTCATCACACGGTACCGGAATCGCTGGCGCTCCCCGTACAGGCCGGGAGGGAGGTCTGGTCCGCTACCGGTCAGGAGCAGACCGTCCAGCCCCTTCAGCAGACGCTGCTGTAACGCTCGGTCTCCGGTGAGTGGAAGAATGAGCGGGACGCCGCCCAGCTCTTCGATCGCGCGGAGATACCGAGCCCGCAGGAAGTACGTGGGCTCGCGCCCCCCCATGTCCTCCCGGTCGCCTGCGTTGAAATCCGGCGTGACCCCGACAAGCGGCTTCATTATTTCGGCGGTTCTGGAGCAATTGGCGCAGGTTCTGAGGGAGCCGTCCCCATCGTTCCTTCTTCCTCCGACGGCACGCCGAGGAAGCGCACGGGCTTATCGCCCTTCAGGTGCTCTGGTGTGATCACGTAAGTACCGCGGATGCTGGTATCCCAAATCTTCTTCGCTGGTTTGTCATCAAACCCGGTCAACACATAGGCGAATCCGCCGATGATCGCCCCGAGCCCCGCATAGACTACTTTCGCGATCCCGTACGGGATCGTCAGCAACGCAGCAGCTACGCCAAGGCCGCCCTGGGACTCGGTGGTTTCAGTGCTGCCCTCCTCCTTCGCCTGTCCCCAGGCGATAGGGATCACAGTCAGGTGACACATCGAAAGCACCATGACCACTGCCGCAGCTTTCCTCAACCGGGCCAGAAAGCGCTGCTGCATGCCGATCAGACATTCTCCCTGGAAAGTGTGCACGTGCCTCCCTCCTCTTCAATGTGGTTGTCTGGCGTCGCCTGATGTGTACCTGGTGGCGTGCGCGGTTTCTATTGCCGACTTGGTTATAGCAAATTCGCTCTCGAATGCAAACCCCTGATTCATCCTTCTTCCAGGTCCAACTCCGTAAGAATCTGTGATTGAATCCGCGCTCTCTGGTCAGACACCGCTTGATCCAACTCTTTGACCAGCGCGTCTCCTGCAAGACAACCGTTCTCCTGTCGGAGGCCGACTTCGACTGCGAGGTCGAGTTTGAGCGAACAGAGTCCTTGCACCAACAGGTCCTGCGCGCGACTCCGGTAGTCATCACGCTCATCATCAGGGATTCCGGCCAAGACATTCTTCAGCCAGTCTTCGAACCCGATCGTTTGGCGAGCGCGGGCAAGTTGGTCCTCCTCTAGCTCGACCGCAATCTGCACACCCCCTTTCCAACTCCGTTTCTTGACGTTGAAGACGCAACAGACGCGGGAGGGTGTTGCCTTCACCGGCTCGGGGCCGAAGAAGAGCGTCACACGGTACTGCGGCAGCTCTGGGGTCGGAACCGACGACATGCTCGTGTTTGGGCCTGTGCTCTTTACGGAGCGTAGATCGGCGCATTGTAGCATGCCAGCGGAACCACCTGACACAGCGGATTGACGGCCTTGAGAGGCGGCGATAAGATGGCGTCGGGATGACCGACAGACCTGCCGACCAACAGCGCATCGCTGAGATCCAGCAAGCCCTGCGAGCGGTGCCGGGCCTCGACGGGTGGCTGTTCTATGACTTTCGTGGCAGCGATCCGCTGGCCTATCGGGTGCTCCGCCTCGATCCGACCAGACACGTGACCCGCCGCTGGTACTATTGGATTCCGGCCCAGGGGCGGACGGTGAAACTGGTCCACAGGATCGAGCCTCATACGCTTGACGAGTTGCCCGGAGAGACCGTGCAGTATGCCTCCTGGGATGAACAACAGACTTGCCTGGCCCGCATCCTGGACAAGGCCAAGCAAGTCGCCATGCAGTACTCGCCCCTGAATGCCATCCCCTACATTTCACGGGTGGATGCCGGGACCATCGAGCTGATCCGGAGTCTCGGAATTGAAGTGGTCACCTCCGCAGATCTGGTCCAGCGGTTTGAGGCAGTCTGGAACGATCATCAGCTCGACTCCCACCGCGATGCGGCGGCAAAGCTTCGGCGGATCGTGGATGAAGCCTTCACGCACGTGGGTACGTCGGTCAGCGCGCGCACGCCTCTCACCGAGTACGGGCTGCAGCAGTTCATCCTGTCGCGCATGGATGCCCATGGCTTGATCACGTCCAGCCCTCCGATTGCCGCAGCCAACGCCCACAGCGCGGATCCCCATTACACACCAGGCCCGAACGGATCAGCCCGGATCGGCGCGGGCGACTTGGTCTTGATTGATCTCTGGGCCAAAAGACCCGAGTCCGGCAGTGTCTATGCGGACATTACCTGGACCGGCTACGTCGGCTCCACGGCTCCGACTCGCCAGAGCGAGATTTTCGGGATCGTGCGGGAGGCGCGCGACGCCGCGCTGGCTTTCGTCCGGGCTCGCGTCGTGGCCGGAGACTTTCCCTGCGGCTGGGAGGTGGATGAGGTCTGCCGGCAGGTCGTCCGGAACGCCGGCTACGAAGATCGGTTCCTGCATCGCACTGGGCACTCCATCGGTGAGGAGGTGCATGGCAACGGCGCCAACATTGATAATCTGGAGACCAGGGATGGGCGCCGCCTCATGCCGAGAACCTGCTTTTCCATCGAGCCTGGCATCTACCTGGCTGGCCAATTCGGCATCCGGAGCGAACTGGATGTTTATCTGTCCGACCGCGAAGCCATCGTCTTTGGCCAACCACTTCAGACGGAGATCATCCCCATTCTTTCGTAAGGCGTAAAGGGTCAGGCGTGAGGAGATTCATGGTCATCTCCGACCGCCTAACGTTTCACGCCTAACGCCTCACGCTTCTTTGCTGGCTTGACACCGGTCAATCCCAGCAGATAGAGTTTGCAGAGCCTGGTTGTCATCTAAAGGCAGGACGACATGTTCGGCACGTTGGGATTTTCAGAACTGATCATCATCTTGGCCATCGTCCTCATCATCTTCGGGGCCGGACGGCTCCCGCAGATTGGAGAGGGGTTGGGAAAGGCGCTGAAGGGATTCAAGAAAGAGGTGTATGAAGCCCCCCCTCCACTTGATCCCAATGCGAACTCAAACACAGCCCCGACTGGCACCGCTCCACAGTCACCGATTGAAGAGGCGCAGGTGGCGTCGAACCCACAGGTCGCGGCTCAGCAAGCCCAGGGCAAACCCTCCGCGCCCTACCAACCTGGACCCGAGTTGACCCCAGGGACCACGGCGGCTATCATGGCAGCCGGGGTCGGGCCGCAGCCTCCTCAACCACCCCGTCCACGGCCATCTGCCGGCCAAACAGCCCAGCCAACCACCATGGAAGACCGGCAGGCTCCGCAGCCTGCATCACGAGGGGTCTACCCCGCTCTGCCGCCATCTGCTCAGCCAAAACCGGTACTGAAACGCCCGTCGGCCGTCGTGAACAAGGATGCCGTCGGTAGAGTGCAAGCTCAACAAGCTGCCCTGAAAGCCAAGACCTCCCAGAGTTCGGCCCCGTCGCCCCAGGACATGCAAAGTCTCGGTGAAGGGTTAGGTGACGCGCTCCGCACGTTTCGCCAGGCGGTTGCGGATGTACGGGGCTCGATTGATCCGGAAATGCGGACCATCCAAGCCGAGCTGGACGCCGCACAAAAGGAGATCGAGCAATCAGTGGAAGCGGCCAAGCAGATGCCCGCTACGCAAGAAGACCCGCCCAAGACGACGTAGATCCCGTGCCTCTTGCCATCATGCCCTACATTGTGATGACCCTGCTGCTGGTTGGCCTCATCGCAGGATGCGTTGCGGAGGGACCGCCGATCGACCCCGACGCGCTGATTCCTCGCTTGGTGGAGCTGCTCAACGATCCGAATCCGGATGTCCGGCAAACAGCTGCGATGGCGCTGGGAAAGATTGCCAGACCTCAAGCGGCCCCGGCCTTGGTGGAAAAGCTGAGAGACCCGGACCCCGTCGTTCGCCGCGACAGCGCCTGGGCCCTGGGGAATCTGGGCGATGAGGTGATGGATCAAGTGGGCGTCGCGCTGGTGGAGAGGCTGGGGGATCCATCAGATGAGGTGAAGACCGCCGCGGCGCAGGCCTTGGGAGGGATTCGCGCGACCCCACACATAGTTGAGAGGCTGACAGCGACCCTGCGGCAGGCGGACACGCCGACCAAGCGAGCCGCCGTCCAGGCCTTAGCGTTGCTGGAGGCTCCAGCTTCGTACCATACCTTGGTCGAGGCGCTTCGTGATGACGATGCGAGGATCCGACAAGGCGCGGTTGCGGCGCTTGGCGAGCTGGCTGACGCTCGCGCCCTGCCTCTCCTCCGCGATCGTCTCCGGCGTGACAAAGATGTCGGGGTCAGGAGCGAGGCTGCGTTCCGCCTCGGCAAGTTTGGCGATGCGACGGTGATCTCCGCTCTTCAATCAGCGGCGGCTGATGACGGGGATGCGGACGTCCGGCGATGGGCTTCGTGGGCGGGCGCGCAACTCAGCGGACGAGGCGGTTCCGATTCAAGGCCGTGACCAGGTCCATCACCTGCTGGCGGACCTGGGATGGGATGTCGGTGAACTGCACCCCCATGCCGGGGAACAGCAAGTACCGTTCAGGCTTCTTACGGACCCAGGCCACCCTGGCCTTTGCTTTCATCCGCTCCAGTGGACGGTCGGGCAGCGAAAACTCCACGGTCACTTCGGACCCCACTGGCAGGGGGGCTCCGCTCTCGATAAAGAGACCTCCCCCTCCGATCCCTCCCGTGATGCTTTCAAACTGCTTGCCGTCCTGGGTGGCATAACGGACCTTGACCGCCAGGGGAGCCCTCGGGTGAGCACGCAAGTGCCTGCTCCCGTCCAGCTCGTCTGCTGACTCGATATAGTCAATGATGGAACTCCAGGTCACGGTGCCCACTGGTTCGCCCTTGAGGCTCATCAGCGTGATCGTTTCCTGGTCGTAATCGATTTCCAGCGCCTTCCCTTGGTGCGCCTCGGTGACAGTGACTTGCAGTTTCATACGTGCCCCCTCCCGGCTCTCAGCATGCTCCGGTCAATCGGTTGATGGTCGAGCGCCATTCACGTCCGTTGTGGTGGCTTTGCGAGAAACAGTTCCCCGCGGCGGCCACTACACAGACCGGCCGGTCGGCTTGAGCGACCTGACCAGATCCATCACCCGTCCGCGAGCCTCAGCCGAAATGTCGGTGAATCGCACGCCCATGCCTGGAGAGAACGTGTATTGGTCGGCTTTCGGGCAGACCCAAGCCACAGCTCCCTTGGCCTCAAGCCATTCCGCTGGGCGGTCAGGCAACACAAACTCTACCGTCAGTTTGGTCCCGACGGGAAGCGGTGCAGTGCTCTCGATAAAGAGTCCCCCCCCTCCGATCCCTCCAGCCCGGCTTTCAAACACCTTGCCCTCTGGCGTGCTGTATTTGACTCTGACCGACAGAGACACTCGCGGATCGGTGCGGGCCTCCTTGGAGTCTTTCGGCTCGCGTGACGCCAGGATCTGGTCGATGACGGATTCCCAAGGCAGGGTACCCAGTTGTTCTCCCCTCAAGCTGAGCAGCGTGATCGTCTCCTGCTCGCAGTCCAGTTCGAGGACCTTCCCCTTGTGTCCCTGGGTGACAGTCACCGGCAGTCTCATGACCAGGTCCTCCCAACCGCAACTTCCATCTAGTAGGTAGTATAGCGCAGGATGGCGGATTGTCGAATAGCTGGATGCAACTCAGACCGGTCAGGCCATGGGGCAGAACACCCTTCCGTTTCAGGGCGTTCCGAGCTCGGGAAAAAGAACGGGGCGCCTGTTCAGGCGCCCCGTTTTCCTTGTCTCTGTTGCATTTCTCAGCGGGCTGAGGAGCCCAGCCCGGCCGCGGGCCACGTTAGGCGCTTTTCATCTCCTTGTCCTGCTGGAACATCCGGATCGGCTGGCACTTGCCCATGATCACCTCCTCGGTGATCACGATTTCCTTAATCAGCTTCTGGGAGGGGACATCGAACATGACATCCAGCATGACTTCTTCCAGGATCGCCCGAAGGCCGCGGGCTCCGGTCTTTTGTGTGGAGGCCTTGCGCGCGATCGCCACCAATGCGCCCTCGGTGAACTTGAGTTTGACCTTCTCGAACGACATCAGTTTCTCATACTGTTTGGTCAGCGCGTTTCGGGGCTCGGTCAGAATGCGGATGAGCGCTTTCTCGTCCAACTCCTCAAGCGTGGCGACCACCGGAAGCCGTCCGATGAATTCCGGGATCAGCCCGTACTTGAGGAGATCTTCCGGCTGCGCCTGCGCCAGGAGTTCGCCCAACCGATTGTCATGCCGGCTGCGTATATCCGCGCCGAATCCCATGGCCTTTTTGTTCAGCCGCTGCTCGATGATGGCTTCCAGCCCGACGAAGGCCCCACCGCAGATGAACAGTATGTTGCTGGTGTTCACCTGGATGAACTCCTGGTGGGGATGTTTGCGCCCACCCTGGGGAGGCACGTTCGCCACCGTTCCCTCGACGAGCTTGAGCAGCGCCTGCTGGACTCCTTCTCCGGAGACGTCGCGCGTGATAGAAGGGCTGTCGCTCTTACGGCTGATCTTGTCGATTTCATCGATGTACACGATGCCGCGCTCGGCCCGTTCGACATCGTAGTCGGAGGCCTGCAGCAGCTTGAGAATAATGTTTTCGACGTCTTCGCCGACATAGCCGGCTTCGGTTAAGGTCGTCGCGTCGGCCAGGGTAAAGGGGACGTCGAGGTAGCGGGCCAGCGTCTGCCCCAGCAGCGTCTTTCCCGTGCCGGTCGGCCCGACCATCAGAATATTGCCCTTGTGGAGTTCGACGTCATCCACTTCGTTGGCCGAGATCCGTTTGTAATGGTTGTGGACGGCGACCGACAGGATCTTTTTCGCCCGATCCTGTCCGATGACGTACTGGTCCAGATGGTGCTTGATCTCGGCCGGCTTGCGGAGTTTGGAGGAAATCTCCTCCTTCGCCTCTTCCCAGTCCTCGGCGATGATGTCGTTACAGAGGTTGACGCACTCATCGCAGATATAGACGGTGGGCCCGGCGATCAGTTTGCGCACTTCATCGCGGCTCTTCCCGCAGAACGAACAACGCAAGTGCCGATCCATCTTCTCCTGTTTGGGCATGCCCCCTCCGTCAGTTATTTTTCTTTGGCGCCGTCCTTCCCCAGCTCCTTCGATTCATAATTCTTGAGTAGGTCCTTCGTGCCTTTAGGAGGCCGGCTGATGACCTCGTCGATCAACCCATACTTTTTCGCCTCCTCGCCCGACATGAAGTAGTCACGTTCCGTATCGTGAGCGATCTTATCGAGGGGCTGCCCTGTGTGCTTGGCCAGGATCTCGTTCAGTCGCTCTCGAATCTTGAGAATCTCCCGCGCGTGAATGTCGATCTCTGTGGCCTGCCCCTGGAATCCACCCATCGGTTGATGGATCAGCACCCGTGCGTTGGGCAGCGCAAAGCGTTTTCCCTTGGCGCCGGCTGCCAGCAGCAGGGCTCCCATGCTGGCCGCCTGTCCCAAGCAAATTGTGGTGATGGGCGGTTTCACATACTGCATGGTGTCGTAGATCCCCAACCCTGCTGTCACGCTGCCGCCTGGTGAATTGATATAGAGGTTGATATCTTTCTCCGGGTCCTCCGCCTCGAGAAACAACAACTGGGCGATCACGAGGTTCGCAAACACATCGTCGAGCGGCGCACCCAGAAAGATAATGCGGTCCTTCAGCAGACGCGAATAGATGTCATAGGCGCGCTCGCCGCGGTTGGTTTGCTCGATCACAATGGGCACTAGCATGAGAACGGTTCCTTTCTCTTCCGGTCACTTCGCGCTGTGGAATTGGCGCACATCATCATATCATACTTTTCCCGTGGTACTGTTCAACAATCATTTCAACTAGCAAGGCGTTGGGGCTGCCTCCTGACTGCACGCGCCCGCCTCAATCATCTACCAGAGGAGCCGTGGGACTGCCCCCTAATTGCGGCCGTCGAGCGGGCACCTTCTGAGCGTGCGCGCTCCGGGAGCATGGAGGGCTGCCCCACGGCTCCTCTCCCCTTACCCCTGGATCACAGCGTGCCGATAGACGAAATCCAGGGCCTTGTCTGCCAGGATGCGGCCCTTGAGGTCATCCATGGAGTCCTCCCCGCCAGCCTCCACCAGTTTCCGAACTTCTTGGGGCGCAAGCTTCAGGTCCGCGGACAACCGGTTGATCTCGGTCTCGACATCCTCGTTTTGGACTGTGAGCCCCTCTTTCTCCGAAATCGCTTCCAGGATCAGTCCGACCTTCACTCGACGCGTCGCCTCGGGGAGGTTCTCCTTCTGCAGCCGCTTGATCTCTTCTTGGCGCTTAACCGGGTCATCGAAATCCCCCGCCCTCCCTTTCTGTCTGCGTCGGACTTCGAAGAGCTGACGGACCATGGCCGTGAGCTCACGCTCGACCAACGTCTCCGGCACCTCGAAGTGATGGGTTTCGACCAGGCGCTTGAGAATCGTATCTTTGTAGGCCTCTTCGATGTCTTTCTTCAGCGCGCGCTCTATCTCGACTCGGAGCTTCTCCTTCAGCTGGGCCAGGGAGGAGTAGGGGCCGCAATCCTTCGCGAATTCGTCGTCTAGGGCAGGGAGCTTCTTCTGCTTCACGGATCCGACCCTCATCCGGAAGACCACAGATTTTCCGGCCAGACGAGGGTCGGGGTGGGTGGCTGGATAGGGCTGAGAGACTTCGACGCACTCACCCTCTTTCTTGCCGAGGAGGTGCTCGTCCACATCAATCCCGAGGATGGGAGTTTGGGAGCCCACCTTATAGAGCTGCCCTTCCTTCTTGGTCCCTTCCAGTGGGACTAGATCGAGGAATCCTTCGACATCCAGGGTCGCGTAATCGCCCGCTGCCAGGGCCGTTCCGGGAGGTGCGGGGTGGAGCTGGGCCTGCTGCTCTCGCAATGCCTCAACAGCTTGGTCAACCTGTTCGTCGGATACCGTGCGTTTGTCCGGCTTGAGAGAAATGGGGTTGGGAGGACGATAATCCCGCAGCTCGATCTTCGGTTTAATCTCGACCGTGGCGGTGAAGGAAAAGGCCGCGTTTCTCCTGATCTTCACGCGCTCAAGCGGTGGGACTTCGACCAGCACCGGAACGATGCCAGCCTGCCTGATAGCCCGATCATAATAGTCGGGCACCAGCCTCCGGACCACATCCTCCTCGACGGCCTTTGCGTATCGTTTCTCCAACAGGGCCAGCGGAGCCTTGCCTGCCCGAAAGCCGGGGATCTGGACCTGCCGGTTGAGCTCGGCATAGGCCTGCTCAAACCGTCGGTTGACCTCTTCCTCCGGGACTTCGATTTTGAGCGCGCGCTTAATCGGGCCGAGTTCGGTCACTTCCAGCTTCATGGATGACTCTGTCTATAAAGTGCGATGGTGCGAGAGGGGGGACTTGATCCCCCACGGTTTCCCACGAGATCCTAAGTCTCGCGCGTCTGCCAGTTCCGCCACTCTCGCCCCCGTTACACTCCGCTTCTTGTGTGGTTGTAGTCTGACCGGTCGGCTTGTGTCAAGACTGAGCTAGCGCTTTCTCGTAGGCCGTCCGCGTTGTTCGAGCCCTGGCGTACAGACATGAATGAAGTGGCACAAGAAAATCGATCAGGGTATAATTTATGTGACACCTGGGAAAGTTTCCGGAGTTTGGTTCACGAGGCCAGTGGCATCTCGGTGTGGGTAATTCCTTGATCCTGCCGCCGGTCACGGTTGAACTGTCGTTATGGTCGGTCATACCCTCTGGACCTCAGTCGAGGCCAAGGTATTCGGAACCCTGGGCCTCGATCTCAATATCCATCTAGGAAGTCAGGCACCAAAGGAGGTGCGTCATGAGGCGAAGAGTGTTGGGGACAGCCGTAACGTTGCTGCTGACCCTCACGGCAGGAACAAGTTGGGCCTACCGTGACTCCTTCACGCCGGAGCAACGGGCACAGTTGGCAAAGGTCCAGACTGTCTTAGTGGAAGCCATTGCTCTTACTGACAAAGGGTCGGTTGACTCAAGTCAGTTCAGAGATGTCGGAACGCGCCGCTTGTCCGAGCTGGGCTACACGGTCGTCAGCGATCCGGCCAAATCCCATGACGTGGTCTTTCGAGTGAAATGTGAGCAACGCAAGGTGTGGGAAGGTACCACGACGATGGGGAGCGACGCGGATCTGCCAGATTCGCCATCCCGCGTCTGGAAGGGCCCAGCCTGTCAACTCAACTACCTGCTGGGCGGGACCAAGATCAAGTGGCAAAAGGAAGTGCGAACCGATTTCGAGGACGCTGTCCAGGCAGCGCAGGCGGCCAACGCTGGCGATCCTGGCACCTACGCGATGACCAAGCTGAAAAGTCTGCTTGAGCAGTACGACTTCCCTATACTATTGACCGCCGAATGGGGCCAGGCGGAGCGGCTTCTGAAAGTGTTGGAAGCGCCGGGCACAAATGAGCTTCGCAAACTGAAGGTAATTTCGCTCCTCGGCGAGATGATGGATGACAAGGCCCTACCCGGGCTGAAGGAAGCGCTCAAGGACAAGGATCTGACCAAGCAGGCTGCGGTGGCCCTCGGGAACCTCGGCAAAGAGTCGATCCCGATCCTCATTGATATGCTCAAGAACTCCAAGGATCCAGAACTCCAGGCGGCTGCCGCCAAAGGGCTGGGGAACGTTGGGAGTGCGCACGGCGATGCCACCATCATTCCACCACTCCTGGAGATGCTGAACGCGCCCGATATTGACGTCCGGGTTCAGACCGAGATCGCCTGGTCCCTGGGCAAGCTCCCGGATAAACGATCCGTTGAGCCGCTCTTTGCGCTGGACCGGAAACTGCAAAAGATTCGTCACGATCCTCCTGATCCTCAAATCAAGAAACTCAAGGAGGCAGTGTTCTGGGCGATCAAGCAGTGCTACACGGAGGATCAGTATAGTTAGGGCGTTCGGCGCGATCCTTCCTCACCAGACAGAGGAGCGCCGGGGACTCCGCAGACACTGGGCCCCCGGCCTCCTTGCTTCGATCCGAGTTTTCCTTCATTCTATGGACCACTGGCCGAACTAGTGTCGTTCTCACCAAGGGTATCAGCAGGCTCCACGGCGGGGTTTAGCAGGCCGCCTACGTCTACACGAGGGAGCATTATGCCTATTGGGTGCGTGAACCGGGTCGAAACGACCTCCCTTTCGGGCAGTTCGGCGAGAATCTTACTGTGGAAGGGATGTTAGAAGATGACGTGCATATCGGCGATGTCCTCCACGCGGGCAACGCCTGCTGGAGGTGACACAGCCGCGCATCCCGTGCTACAAGCTCGGTATCAGGATGACAGCAGGTCGTTTTCCGAAGCTGTTTTTAACCTGCGGCCGCATGGGATTCTACCCTCGCGTCTTCGAAGGAGGAACTGTCGATACCGGTGATGCTATTCGCGGGATCGCTATTGACCCCGAATGGCCATTCGCCAGGGTGGCGAAGCCTACTGGTGGAATGCCTGACGGAAGTTGGAGAGGGAGACGTTGAAACTCTTACCCTACTAGGAGGGCGAATTACATGAGTGTCATTTCAAGAAGGCGGTTTCTTCAACTTTCGGCATTGGCCGGCGGCTCTCTGGCTTTTGGCAACTTGGCCGATCAAATGCTCGGGCTGACCGGAGGGACGAGTCGGGCCTATGCCGCCGAGCCCATCAAGGTCGGTATTATTGATCCGCTGTCCAGTCCGTACAAGACATCCTCCATCCATGATGTGCACGGAGCCACGGTGGCCCTGGAGATGTACAACAAGCGTGGCGGTGTCCTCGGGCGTCCAGTCAGCATCGTCGAAGCGGACGATGCCTCAAACCTCCAGACCGCGATCAAGATGGCTAACAAACTGATCAAGGAAGACCATGTTGATTTTCTGATGGGGACCTTTAATGGGGATGTGGCGCTTGCCGTGGCCGATGTGGCCAAGCAACAGAACACACTGTTCATGGCCACCTGTCCTCATATCATGGAGCTGACCGGGTCGCGTTGTAACTCCCACACGTTTGTCTTCATGCCGAACGCCCGCATGATGGCCCAATCCGTCGCGCCACATATCGTCAAAGCCTATGGGAACCGCTGGTACATGATCACGGCCGATACAGTGGATGGCAAGGCGGCGCTTCAAGCCATGACGGACGCGCTCAAAGCCCAGAATGGCGAGGTAGTCGGAGCAGCGGTGATGCCGTTCGGGACCACCGACTTTACCGCTGCCCTTACCGAAGCCAAGGCGGCCAAGCCGAGCGCTGTGATCCTGAACCTGTATGGCTGGGACTTGGTCAACGCGCTAAAGGGCTATACGAAACTCGAGCTGGCCAAGGAAAAGATCGGGGTGGGTGGGATGATCGGAGGGGAGCAGATCGGCCGGCCCTTGGGCTACGCGAACAATGCCGGCATTTGGGGCCTGATCTGGGATCCGAAGATCAACACTGAAAGCTCCAAGCGCTTCATTCAGGGCGTGATTGACAAATACAATCACACGCCGACGTCACGCTGCTACCTCGGCTACGCCGCCATGATCCAGATCCTGGAGGCAGTCCGCCGTGCCGGCACGACCGAGACTATGGATGTGATCAAGGCTCTGGAGGGACATGAGTTCGACGGCCTGAAAGAGGGCCGGTCCTACTTCAGAGCCTGGGACCATCAGCACGTGCAGGACATACTGGTCGGCCAGGCTTACGGCAAGGAACTTGGCCTAGGCCACTATCAAATACTGGCCACGGTGCCGGGCGACGCGGTGGCAGGAAACAGGGACGAGAACCTCTGCCGGTTCTGACGTGGGGATTAGGTCTAGCTGGGACAAGGGTCCCCTTGGAATACCGAAGTCCCTTCTTGATGACCAGGTTTGAAGAGAACCCGATGTTGGATGATCTCCTGAACAGGAGATCATCCAACATGAGAAGAATCGCCCCGTAGGGCTTGGTCAGTTCATGGTTGCAGGATAGGTCTACTGTCCCTACTTCCCAAGTTCGCCCGCTGCCTCGTCGGCCCGGTCGAGGCCTTTCTTAGCCCGCTTCTCGGCCTTGCGCTTTTCCTTCGCAGCTTTTCTCTCGGCTTTCTCTCTTGCCCTCTCAGCTTTCCGTTCGGCTTTTCTCTGCTCCTTCTGGACCTTCTTCTCGCCCTTTTCCCGCTCCCCCGTGGTTTTCTTTTCGGCCTCTGTCTTGACGTCACTGGGCGTGGGGACGGCTGGCGTGGTCGGAGGCGCTGGCGCAGCCGGTGGAGCTGGCTCTGTGGGTGCTGGCGCTTGGGCGAAGGTGGTGGTGAACGTAAGCGTGATAATGATGGCGAGCGCGCTGGTCAGCATCTTCTTCATAAGGAGGCCTCCTTGGTTGCCTACTTGGTCGTCAAGCTATCGAGAGACTTGTCGAGTTTTCCCATCCCCTCAGCAGCCTTGTCTGAGGCCTGCTGCGTGGCCTTATCCGCTTGCCCTTGAGCTGTGCTCTGAGCCTTCTGTTTCTGTGCCGTGGCTGTGCGCTCGGCTTGGGTCTTCTGGCTCGCTGCCGCATCTGTTGCCTTCTGCTTTTGTTTAGCGGCTTTGGCTTTCGTCTGGGCCTTCTTGCTTTCGGCCAGGTCCTTGGCTCTCTGAGTTTCAGCGTCGATGGCTTGTTTGGTCTTGGCATTCTCTTTCTGAACTGCTTCCGTCATAGCCTTATGCTCTTCAGTCGCCTGCTGCTGAACCCCAGATTTCATCTCCCCGAGTGTCGGGGCGGTCTGGGCTGTCTCACCAGATGCGATCCCGTTGATCAAGAACGGTATCGCAACGGCAAACGCGGCTATCAATACCTGTTTCATGATGGAGCCTCCTTTGATTGTGCCTTGCAGGCGGTGCATTCAGCCAGTACCTGCCAGGCGTTGACGAGAGCTGTTCTCTATGACTTTGGTGTCACACGAATCTCAACACGGCGATTTTTCTGGCGGCCTGTCTCAGTGGTGTTGGGAGCGACCGGCTTCGTTTCTGCATAACCGCCCGCCGTCAGGCCGTTCGCAGCCATACCGCCGTCGGTTAATGCCTTCACGGCATTGGCAGCGCGTGCTTCTGAGAGCGCTTGGTTCGTCGGAAACTTTTCTTTGAGCTTGCTGCGGATAGCCAGATTGTCCGTGTGTCCAGCGACCTCCACGTTGTATTCTGGGTAGTCCTTGAGGATGGCACCCACTTGCTTGAGCGCATTGACGCCGGCCGGCTTGAGCTGATCTTCGCCAAGGCCGAAGAGATACGCGGATGCGAGGTTGATCAGGAGGCGCTCCGAGTTGAGGTCCACTGTAATGTCACCCTTCTGGATTTCAGGTCGCAGGGCCCGCACGAGCCCGCGTTGAGCCTGTGATAGCTTCTGCATCTCGGCCGAGAGGTCCCCTCTGAGGCGAGCCAGCTCTTGATCCCGATCGGCGAGTTGGCGTTCGAGGGAGGCCAGACGCAGATTGCGGTCGGCGAGTTGCTTTTCCAGATCTGTGAGCTGTCCTTTGGACTTGTCGAGATCGCTTGCTGCCAGCTGGCTTGCCGCGGATGCGGCCTGCGCCGTGGCAAGTTCCCTTTCGAGGTCGCTAATCTTGCGGTTGGCCTGGCCCAAATCACCCGGATCAGCTTTCGGCGGGACGGCGCGAGGCGACGCTTTCATTTCATTCAAGTTCCGACTGACGGTGTCGTTCGGCGCGGGGGCTTGTTCCAGAATGGAACAAGCGCTGATCAGGGTCACTCCCAGGATCATCAATATTGTTTTCGGGTCCTTCATCTGTTCCTCTGTTCCTCCTTGGTTCGTTGTAGAGTAAGACATGCGAGTCGCGATCTCCCGTCGCGACAGAGCCTACACGGCAGATGTGCAATGCGCGCATTTCGTGGCCTTGATCGGAATGTCGGATACGCAGAACGGACAGGATTTCGTCGTCGGCCCGGCGGGCGCTTCCGGTTTCTTGAGGCGGTTGACTTGCTTCACCAATAAGAAGATGGCGAACGCAATGATCACGAAGTCCAAAGTCGTTTGAAGAAACACACCGTAGTTGATGGTCGGCGCGCCTGCCGCTTTGGCCGCTGCCAGGGATGGCTGGGGTTGCCCGGAGAGATTGATGAACAGGCTGGAGAAATCCACACGTCCCAGCAGTAACCCGATCGGCGGCATAACAATGTCGCTGACCAGCGAGGAGACGATTTTTCCGAAGGTTCCTCCGATGATGATGCCTATGGCCATGTCCAGGACGTTGCCCCGCATGGCAAATTCTTTAAATTCTTTCAACATCGTCGCTCCTCCTAGGCGAGCCTGTGCGCGTTCGAGAACGCGCAGCGCTCACCGCTTGTTGGCCGTGTCAAAATTGTAGCCAAAAGTGATCAGGTACAAAG
>Ga0184612_10000449_pt1 | contig 19128 bp, 23 predicted proteins | sample PLM3_60_coex_FD_133163 | JGI IMG/M metagenome (GOLD analysis project Ga0184612, IMG submission 133163) | Groundwater sediment microbial communities from an aquifer in East River, Colorado, USA - PLM3_60_coex | ecosystem: Environmental > Terrestrial > Soil > Riparian zone | place: USA: East... | reverse complement strand
CAGATCGGGCACCTCACCCCGCTCATCCTTCCGAGCTTCCTGGGCGACGCCTTCTCGATCTTCCTGCTGCGGCAGTTCTTCCTGACGATCCCCGAAGAGCTCTCCGACGCGGCGCGGGTGGACGGCGCGAGCGAGTTCCAGATCATGACCCGGGTCATCGTGCCGCTCGCGAAGCCCGCCATCGCCGCTGTGGCGCTGTTCAACTTCCTCTACAACTGGAACGACCTGTTCGCGCCGCTGATCTTCGTCGGGACCAACCAGAAGAATTGGACGCTCACGATCGCGCTGTCGGAGTTCACACAACGGCACGGCACCGAATGGAACCTAACGATGGCGGCGGCCATCCTGTTCATGCTCCCGGTCATCGTGCTCTTCTTCCTGGCCCAACGCGTGTTCGTCGAAGGAGTGACGCTCACGGGCGTCAAGGGCTAGCGTCTCGCAGGGCGATCCACCACACGACGGAGAGGTGCATGACGAGGGTCGCGCTGTTCGGCTCCGGCTGGGTCGCGGATTTCCATGCTCGCGGGGTTCTGGCGTATCCGGCCGGCGAGCTCGTGGCCGTGGCCAACTGGCGCCCGGTCTCGGCCGAGAAGCTGGCCGAGCGGCACGGCATCCCCCGAGTCACCACCGACTGGGAGGCCTTGGCCGGCGATCCGGAGGTGGATGCGGTCATCGTGGCCACGCCGAACGCGCTCCACGCGCCCCAGACCATCGCGTTGCTCCGGAACGGGAAGCACGTGATGGTCGAGAAGCCCATGGCCACCACGGTCGCGGAATGTGACGCGATGATCGCGGCCGCGGAGCGCTCCGGCGCGTCCCTGATGGTCGCCCACTGTTGGCGGTTCCGCGAGGAGGTCGTCGCCATGCGCGACCGGATCAGGGCCGGAGAGCTCGGCGAGGTGGTGAAGACACGTGGGTATGGCGTGCACGCCAATTGGGGACCGTCGGGTTGGTTCACGCAGCGGGACCTGTCGGGCGGTGGAGCCCTCGTGGACATGGGGGTGCATGCCATCGACACGGGCCGGTTCCTGCTGGGCGAGCCGATCCCCGAGCGCGTCTGCGCCACGCTCGGAACCCGCTTTGGGAACTATGACGTGGACGACGACGGCATCCTGTTGATCTCCTGGTCCAACGGCACGAATTCGATCGTCGAGTCGGGATGGTGGCATCCGCACCTCGGTGGCCTGGAGGCCGACACGGAGGTCTACGGCACCAGGGGATATGCCCGGATCTGGGCCGAGCCTCCGTCCGAGGACGATGAGCACGTCACGCAGCCCATGTTCACGGCGCAGGTGAAGGAGTTCCTCGACGCTATCGCCGAAGGCCGGAAGCCGCGGCCTTCGGGAGAGGACGGTCGCGTGGTCATGCAGGTCGTGGAGATGGCCTACGCGTCGGCCAGGCAGGGCACTGGACGCTCATGGCTCAGACGCACTTGACCGTTGTCGTCCTGGCGTCGGTAAAGCCGCCCGGCTGACCGGCGGCCGTGGCCCACTCCCACGAGTAGCCCGCTCGTCGCAGCGTGATCCGAAGGATCCCGAACGCGTCATCCTGGGCCACTGCCAGGTTGGCTGGCCTCTGTCCGGTGAGCAGCGCGTACTTGCTGGCCCCGCCCGTCCCCACGACGAACTCGCGGATCCCGTGCTGGACGTCCAGCCTGCCTCCGGGCGCCTGCGGCTTCCACCTCTGGTAGTTGTGAGAGTGGCCGTTGAGGACGACATCGGCATGGGCCCGGTACAGGAGGCGCCAGAGCGGCCTCGTGGCCGGAGACGCGCCGCTGCCGCTGGAGAACGAGAACAGCGGATGGTGCCAGTACGCGAGGGTGCAAGCGTACGCGGTGGCCGGATGGGCCACGAGGTCCCGCTTCAGCCACTCGCGCATCCTGTTCCCCGATCCGGGGTTGGCCGGATCCGATGGCGCGCCGCAGCTGCCGCTCGCGAAGCACAGCTCGGAGGAGAGCGCGATGAAGTGCCAGCACACCCCCTGCCCCGGCGTGCATCCCTGTGGCACGTCGAAGCTGTAGTAGCCGAGCCCGTCGGGTCCCTTCACCCGATCCCCGAAGTACCGGAAGTAGCCACTCGGAGTGGAGCTCGGATCCTGTGCGTACTCGTGGTTCCCCGGAACCGGATTCGTTTTCGCCCGGTACTGACCCCATGTTGGGTCGTAGTACGTCGTGTATGCGGCGTAGCTTCCCGTGTCGTATTGGTTGTCTCCGAGGGCCAGCACCAGGGTGAGCCTGGCGAGTTGGTCAGCTGTGTTGTCGTACTGACAGTTGTCCGGCCTGGTCTGCGGGTAAGGATTGCTCGGGCAGGCGATGTCACCCGCGGCCCCGATCACGTAGGAGGCGCCGGCGCTCGCTCGGGAGGAGTCGGCCTCGCCGATCACCTCGGCCGGAGCCGGCGACACGGACGAGCCGAGCACGACGATCCCGAGCACGAAGGCAAGCCTCTTCATCTGTGGAACCACACCCTACGCGGTCAGGCGAAGCCGATCTTCGTCACGAACGCGTCGCGATCGCCCCTGTTGACCTCCCCCGCGAACACCCCGTGGGTCTCGCCGGCCACATAGGCACCCTCGGCGTTCGCGGTGAGCGCCGAGCCAGCGTCGAAATCGTTGGTCCCGAATTGGGTCGTCCAGAGCTGCGCGCCACGTGCGTTGTATTTCGCTAGGAACGCATCGGTCTCGCCGACCGAGGTATGGTCGGGCAACGCCCCTTCGGTGGAGCCGGCGACGAAGATCCCGGCGGCCGTCGCGCTCACGCCATTGACGTCGTCGATCGCCGGCGAACCGAACTGTCGCGTCCATACCTCGTCGCCGTGGTGGTCGAGCCGCCGGACGAACCCGTCGATCCCTCCCTGCGCTACCTGATCGGGGAACGACCCGTCCGTTGACCCCCCCACATAGATCGCCGACCGCCCTGCGGCGGTGGCCGAGATCTCGTCGGTCCCGGTTGTACCGAACTCCGACACCCACCATGTGGACCCGTTCGACCGGTACGCCTGAACGAACCCGTCGAATCCTCCGTTACTCGTGGACTCGAACGCGCCGTCGGTCGTGCCGGCGACGTACACGCCGAGGAAGTCCACGGCGACGGCGCGGACGTCGTCGGTGAGTGCGGTCCCCAGCTGCTTGGTCCACAGCTCGGCGCCCGCGTGGCTGTACTTGCGTACGAACCCATCCACACCTCCCCGACGGGATTGGCCCAGCCTGCCGTCGGTGGTGCCGGCGACGTACACACCTCCGCCGTTCACGGCCAGCGCAAGAGCCCGGTCGTCTCCGATCGAGCCGAACTCGCGTGTCCACAGCACGTTGCCCCCAAGACCGTATGCCCGGACGAACGCGTCGAAGCCCGCCCGATGCTTCTGTCCGTGGAGAGCTCGATCGGTCGAGCCGGCCACGAAGATGGTGCTAGCGGTGGCGGCCACGGCAGACGCCTGGTCGATCCCGGACGTGCCGAACTCGTCGGTCCACAGCTCGCTGCCTTTCGAGCCGTACGCTCGGACGAAGGCGTCGGTCCGAGCTCGGAAATCCTGGCCGGGGAGCGCCAGATTGGTCGACCCAACGACGAACACGCGATCGGCTGCCTGGGCCAGTCCCAGGGCCAGGTCGTAGCGGAGGGTCCCGAACTCCTGGGTCCATGCGGGCTTGGGGGCCGGCGTCACCGAACCGCACCCTACGTGGGCCACCAGGCAGTCCGCCACGAGCTGGTCCAGCCTGGACTGCTGCCAGGTGTTCCAGAAATCCGCGTGCAGGGTGTAGTAGGGACCGCTCGAGAGCGTCAGACGGACGGTCCCGTCCGGATTCAGCGGATTCATGATCCGGAAGTGGATCCGCTCGCTGACCCTGGCCAGGATGTGGTTGAAGCCCGCCGGACAGCTGCCGGCGACCGGGTAGACGACGTCGGAAGGCTCGAACCCAACCCCGTTCCAGCAGTTCGGCATGTCGACGATGCCGACGACTCCATCGACGAACCGGTATTGCGCCCACGGTCGGCAGTCGTACGGTGCGTCCATCCTCGGTGTCTTCACCGATACGTTGGCTCCGCAGTTCCAGGACACGTGCGGGTTGTCCGCTGCCGACAGGGCATCCTTGTTGCCACCGATGTACTTCAGGCCCTGGGGGATGGTCTCGACCGCGACGTCCCTGACCCCCAGGTAGTAGATCCGCATCACCCGCGGCTTGACGGTCTCGCCGCCGAGGGAGGCCCTGGGAGACCAGTATCCAGCCGTATCGCTGGGGATCCGGCAGGTCGTTTCCCCGGCGAGCATCGACGCTTCGGTCGAGTTGGCGTTCGTCGTCTTGTTGCCGAAGAAGTCGTGCAGGTGCGAGGCCCCGGGCTGGCCCGGGAAGACGATCGGATCGTCCATGGCCGCATGTGAGAAGGGGCACCGAACCCAGAACTGTCCCGCGCCCTCTTGGGCCCCGGCGGGTGACGGGAGGAGTCCCGCGAACAGCACAAGTATCGCCATCGCGGCAACACGACTGGAACCGGGTCCGATCGACTTCTTTCGCACGGCACCCCCTCGGGGCAGGCCCCTCCGATCACCGCCCCGGCGGAGCCTGGACGGACCCGGCCAGCATAGAGAAGGCTCCCGCGGTGGCAAGCATCCCTGCTGAGTCTAGGTACGATCGCCGAGTGACGCGAGCGATCAGAGCGACGCTGGGGCTCCTGGCATGCACCGCGCTCCTTGCCCCGCGGGCAGATGCCCTGGGCACCGGAGGGCAGCGTGCCGCCCAACTCGTCGACCCGTCTTCGCTACAGCCTTCGATCGTGTGGAAGAAGATCCCGTTCGGCGCGAAGCGCAAGCAGCAGATGGCTGCCTACTCGGAACGGCACTACGGCGAGCGGACCTGGGAGCTCACCGACCCGCACGTCGTGGTGGAGCACTACACGGATGGTCCGTCGTTCTCCAGTGCTTGGAACACCTTCGCGGCGAACAGCCGGCATCTGGGCGAGATGCCCGGGGTCTGCGCGCATTTCATCGTCGACACGGACGGCACCATCTACCAGCTGGTCAACATGGCGATCCGATGCCGACACGCCATCGGGATGAACTGGACGGCCATCGGCATCGAGATGGTGGGGACGAGTGAGGCGCAGATCCTGGACCGCAAGCCCCAGCTCCGCGCCGCGCTGGAGTTGACGCTGTGGCTGTTGGCGAGGTTCGGCATCGAGGTCCGAAACGTGATCGGGCACGCGGAGACGCTCACGAGTCCGTACCACCACGAGCTGTATCCGTCCTGGCGCTGCCTGACCCACAGCGACTGGCAGCACGGCTATATGCGGATCTTCCGGCGCAAGCTGAAGCGGATGGCCACGCGGGCCGGGGTGCCGATCGGGCCTCGGCCGAAGTGGGTCGACCCGAACTGCTAAGGCAGACGAAGCCCCCGGGACGTATGTGCGCGTCCCGGGGGCTCGCCGTCACGAGACGGCTGGTTAGGCCGTGGTGCCGGTTTGCTTGGCGGTCTGCTGCAACTGGTCGCCGGCCTGTTCGACGCGCTCACCGGTCTTCTGGATTTTGCGGCCGGTGTGCTCGACCACGTCGCCCACCTTGTAGCCGGCGTCGGTGACCTTCTCGGTTCCGCGTGCGGCCATCTGGTCCATCTGGCCGCGCATCTCGTTCATCTTCCCCTTGATCCGTTGAAACGCGCCCGTCCTGGTGCCGACGGCGTAGATCGCCCCGGCCGCCAGGAGCAACCGGAACAGGCGGAACCGGCGCTTCCTGGGCTCCTCCACGGCGAACTCGGCCCTCTCCAGCAGGTCCAGTACGCGCTGACGCTCGGATCGGTTCTCTTCGACCTCGTCGCGAAGCACCCGGTTCTCCGCCTTCAGCTGCTCGTTCTGGGACTCTGCCCGATCGGCCTTCATCTCCATCATGCGCTGTCGTGCCCCGGTGCGCATGCGTTCCATCCGGCCGGTGATGTCCATGACCATGATTGCCTCCTTACGAGACGTCCCGTCTTTCCCTACATACCCAGTTGAGCGTCCTTCTACCCTCCACCGGACATCCCATTTGGTCAACCCCTCCTGGCCGAGCGATGAGGCTGGAATAGGGCGCCAACCCTGTGTTTCCGCAGGCTGGGGCACGGGTACATGACGCGGTGAATCGCCGAGGGCAGGAGACGAGATGCCAGATCAGAGTGACAGGAACAGCCAACCCGCATTCGATCGGCTCGCCACACTGGCGGCCAGGTGGATGGGTCAGGGCGTCACATTTGCGATCGCCGCCCTGTTCATGCTGGGCTGGGCGGTCTCCGGGCCCATCTTGCATTTCTCCAACGCGTGGCAGCTGATCATCAACACGACCACGACCGTCCTCACCTTCCTCATGGTGTTCCTGATCCAGAACACCCTGAACCGGGATTCCGCCGCCATCCATGTGAAGCTCGACGAGCTCGTCCACGTCACGGCGCAAGCACGGGACCAGCTGATCGGGGTCGAGCACCTCGGGGACGAGGAGCTCGAAGGCCTCCGTCAGGCCGAGGAGGACGACGCGGGTTCCGAGGTCAAGGACGACCCGGGTTCCGCGAGTCGTCGGTCCAGTATCCGGCGAGTTCAGTCGGGGAGCAGGGGCACCGCGGGGCCCTGATCTCGACCGAGGAGCACGGCCCGGGTGATGGCGGTCGATCCGAACCGGTCCCGCACCCTGTCGAGTGTGGCATCGATGGGATGAGCGAGCGGACGGTCGAACGGGAGCGCGAGTTGGATGGCGTGGTCGTCATCGAGGTTATTGAGGGTTACGCCGATGAGGGTGATGCCCTGACTCCGGATCATCGGCATGGATGCCGCGAGCAGCCCCCTCGCCGTGGCGAGGATCGTCTGGGTGTGCGCGGTGGTCTCCGTCAGTGTGTGCGATCGCGTCGCGCGGGAGAAGTCATCGAACCGCAGCCGAAGCACGACGGTGCGGCATACTCGGTGAGCCGCACGAAGCCTGCGAGTCAACCGGTCGACCAGCGCGACGAGGTCGGCGTCGAGGGTTTCGGGTGATCGTGGTTTTCGGCCGAGCGCGCGCTGGGTCCCCATCGAGTGGCGACGGCGGCCCACCTGGACCGGCCGGGGATCGCGGTTCTGGGCGAGGGCGTGGATATGTCGGCCGGCTGCCCGGCCGAGAATCCGAACGAGCGCGCTCTCGCCAAGTTGTGCTACCTCCCCCACGCTCGTGATGGACCGGTCGCGGAGCTTGGTTGCGGTGACGGGCCCCACGCCCCACAGCCGTTCGACCGGGAGCGGGTGCAGGAACTCCAGCTCGCCGTCGGTCGGCACGACCAGCAGGCCGTCGGGCTTGGCCACCCCGCTGGCCACCTTGGCCAGGAACTTGGTCCTGGCAACCCCCACCGTGACGGGCAGACCGACCTTCTCGAGGACGTCCCGGCGCAATCGGGCGGCGATCTCCGTGGGCGTGCCCGAGATCAGCCTCAGTCCACCAACGTCGAGGAACGCCTCGTCGATCGACAGCCCTTCGACGAAGGGCGTCGTGTCGTTGAACACCTCGAACAACGCCTTGCTTGCCTGGCTGTAGGCCTCCATGCGAGGGCGGACGACGACCGCGTGCGGGCACAGCCTGCGAGCCTGCGCCCCGCCCATCGGGGTGCGGATGCCGTACGCCTTGGCCTCGTAACTGGCGGCGAGGACGACGCCGGCCCCGACGATGACGGGGCGGCCTCGCAGCAGTGGGTCATCCCGCTGCTCGACGGACGCATAGAAGGAGTCGACGTCTGCGTGCAGGATCGTCGCATCTTTCGACACGAACATATGTTCGCACCTGACGGCGACGTCAGGCTACGGCCCGATGGCCAGCGCCGAGCGGCCCCCGCTCGTCTGTTACGGTGGCCAGATGAGCAGGTCCGTGCTGGAGGATGCATTCGGGCACCATGTATGGGCGACATTACGGGTGGTCGATGCGTGCCTCGCGCTCACCCCCGATCAGCTGGGGATCGCCGTCCCGGGGACCTACGGCCCGATCCTCGAGACGGTGCGCCACCTCGTCGGGGCCGATGCCTCGTACCTGTTCGCCACGACCGGTGGACGCACCCCCCTCATCGACGAGGACCGTATGGATCTCTCGGAGCTCCGGGCCGCGATGGAGATACACGGCCCTGCCTGGTCGGGGCTCCTGGCACAGGACCTCGACCCGGACGCCATCACCGTGAGGCACCGCGACGACGGGTCCGAGACCCACGCCCCGATGGGCATCCGGCTCGCGCAGGCGCTGCACCATGGGACCGATCATCGAAGCCAGATCTGCACCACACTCACGACGCTCGGCATCGAACCACCCGCTATCGACGTCTGGGACTACGCCGGACAGGACGGCCGCCTCGTCGAAATCCCACCCACGTCCTGACGACCTCGGTGTTCGATCGAGCCGTTACAACCATTCCGGGCCCAGAGCCGTCATTGCCCAGCGGGACCGGTAGGCGTGCCGAGTTCTGCCAATCGCCGCTGGAGCAAGCGCCGCTCGGCTTCGTCATGGGCCAGCGCCAGCGCTCGAAGGTACGCATCGCGGGCCTCGTCCGTTCGACCGAGGCGCCGCAGCAGCTCGCCCCGTGTCGCGTACAGGTAGCGGTAGTCCTCCAGGGGAGGCGGTCGACGATCTCCAGGCCCGCCGCGGGACCCTGCGCCTCGGCGACCGTCTTTGATCTCGACGAACGGGCCGTCGGTGGTCAGCGTCTTGCCGTCCTGCACCCGCACGGTGGTCGCCGTCTCCGGCGAGTCGAGGCCGAGGCCGGGGGTGCCCGGGGTCTGGTTGATCGCCTGGTAGTCGGCGTACACGGCCTTCTGCTCGTCCTCCGAAAGTGTCGCCCACGCCTCCGGCGACCGCGGCGTCGGGGAATCGCCCTGGTGGATTAGCAACATGTACTTCATGGCTCCCTCCTTCTCGGGATGGTCGCCTATGAGACAAACGGGGAGCGACGAAATCGACAGCTCCGCCGAAAAGGGGGTTGCGGTGTCCCACGTCCGGGGTGCTGGCCTCCTCATCTCGGGAGGGTCCTGCCAACGAGCCCATAGGTCTCCATCCTTGGACGAGCGCCTAGGGCCGTGAAAACACGCCGGCATGTCGAGCCAGACCAACGATCTGCCGATCTCCGCGGCTTCGCGTCGTTCGCTGTGGCTGGCCCGACTCATCCTCGGCCTGACCCTCCTGGCCGTGGCCGGGGGCATCGCGGTCGGTGCTCTCGATGCCTCCGGCCCGGGTGGAAGCTCGGCCTCGCTCTCGGAGCTTCCCTTCGCGATCGCGTTCGTCGCCTTCCCGGTTGTGGGGTATGTCCTAGCCTCGAGGCGCCCGGACAACGCCGTCAGCTGGCTGATCGCAGGAGTTGGAGCAGCATTCGCGGTAGATGGTCTGTTGAGTTCCTACGCCGCTTACGCGCTCCACGGCGGGCTAGGGGGCCGCCACCTCGGGGCTGTTCTCGCGGCCATCGAGGCGCCGATGTGGGTGCCCATCGTGGTCCCTCCGGTCACGTTCCTGCTCCTCCTGTTCCCGAGCGGCCATCTTCCGTCGCTCCGTTGGCGATGGTTCGCCAGAGTCTTGGGCGGTGGGTTGGTACTGGTGTTCCTCGGGATCGTCTTCAGTCCGGGAGTTCTCGAGGATGCTCCCGTCGCCGGCCTTGAGAATCCCTTGGGCCTCGAGTGGCTCCGGCCGGTCCTGCCGTTGGCGCTCGCCTTCATCGCTCTGATCCCGGTGGGAGTGGTCGCCTCGCTGGTCAGTCTGGTCCAGCGTTTCCGACGCTCCACGGGGATCGAGCGTCTTCAACTGACGTGGCTGGTCACCGCGGCGGCCATCGTGGGACTCCTTTACGCGATCGCGATCCCGATCGGACTGGTGACCGGTTGGGGCCAGAGCACCGCCCCCTTGTGGGTGGAGGTTCTCCAGAACGTGGTGATCGTCTCGTTCGCCCTCATCCCGATCGCGATCGGTGTCTCCGTGCTTCGGTACAGGCTCCTCGAGATCGACCTCGTGATCAATCGGGCTCTGCTCTTGGGGACGCTGGCGATCTTCATCAGCGTCGTCTACTTCGCGATCGTCGTCGGCGTGGGCGCGCTCGTGGGGAGTCGCGCGGACGCAGTCCTCTCGGCCGTGGCTGCGGCCGTCGTCGCGCTCGCCTTCCAGCCCGTACGGCGCCGAGCCCAGCGGTTGGCCGACCGGCTGGTCTACGGGAAGCGCGCCTCGCCGCACGAGGTCCTTTCGGAGTTCTCCGAGCGGCTGGGCAAGGCCTACGCGAGCGACGAGCTCCTGTTCCGGATGGCGCGAGCGTTGACCGAGGGCACGAGCGCCGCACGAGCTGACGTGTGGATCCGGATCGGTGACCAACTTCGGTCCGAGGCCACATGGCCGCGAGAAGAGGAGCCGTTCCCGCCGATGCCGGTTGCCGCCAGCGAGGATGGCTCGGCATCACCGATGTCGATGCTCGAGCCGATCCACCACGACGGCGAGCTCCTTGGGGCACTGTCGATCAGGAAGAAAGCGGGAGAAGCGATCACTCCCACCGAGGAACGGCTCGTACGCGACCTCGCGGCGCAGGCTGGTCTGGTCATGCGCAATGTTGCGCTGACCCAGCAGCTGATGGAGAAGATCGACCAGCTCCGAGCCTCGCGTCAGCGCCTGGTCACCGCCCAGGACGAGGAGCGGCGCAGGCTGGAGCGTAACCTGCACGCCGGCGCGCAGCAGCAGATCGTCGCGCTTGCCGTGAAGCTGCGCCTACTGGAACAGCTCATCGAGCGGGATGCAGCGAAGGCGAGATCGATGGCGACCGACCTGCAGGGTGACATCGGTAGCGCCCTCCAGGAGCTGCGCGACCTTGCCCGTGGGATCTATCCACCGCTGCTGGCCGACCAGGGTTTGGTGGCGGCGCTGGAGTCGCAAGCCCACCGGTCGGTGGTTCCCGTGGCCATTGAGGCGGACGGGATCGGTCGGTACCCTCGCGATGCCGAAGCGGCCGTGTACTTCTCGTGCCTGGAAGCGCTGCAGAACGTCGCGAAGTACGCGCGAGCCTCACGAGCGACGCTCCGCCTGTGGGACGGAGACGGCCATCTCCGGTTCGAGGTGATCGACGACGGCGTGGGGTTCGACACGGACGAAACGTCCTACGGGACCGGGCTCCAAGGGATGATCGATCGGCTTGCGGCGGTCGGCGGGGAGCTGCATGTCCGATCGGTGCCGGGGACCGGCACGACGGTGACAGGTGGGATTCCGCTCGTGCTGGCCGGCTGACACCGGGATGCGCAAGACGCGACTTAGCCCTGGTCGCGACCGAACGCGCGGAACGGCTCTGGCTCGTATTCGCTCAGAGCCCGCGACCAGCCACCAAGGGCATGCTTGATCGCCTCGTCTTCCCGCATGAGCCATGCGAGGTGCCGAAGGCCGTGCTCCACGACCTGGGACAGGTGCACCTGCGGCGGCGGGCCGGTCGCGTGCCCACGTGCCAGCTCAGCCCGTGCGACGAGCTGGACATCGTAGTTGTCGGGGACGTGCCTGGGTGGCTCGACGGCCACGAGGAACGTGAGCAGGATCAGCTGACGCACGACCCTCCAGGACGTTGAGTGCACCATGATCGGCAGGAGCCCAAGCTCAGCCACTGCGTCGACGATGGATTCGTGCGGGTCCAGGTCTGGGTCCCACGGCGCCTGTATCGTCTGCCGCCGGTGGGGAGAGAGGTGTGCGATCCCAGCCTCGTCGAGGTAGAGCAGAACAGCTTCCAGCGATGGAGGGTCCACACGCGAACCCTACCGGCAACGCGGCGCCACGAGGCCAGCCTTCCCGGGAGGTGCTTGTACTCCCTGAGAAGGGAAGTTACGCACGGTGAGCTTCATGTCGCCCAGCTTGGCCCTCCGGCTGAGACATGCAAGAGGTGGTCTGTGGATCGCCACGGGTGAGGAGGGTGGCGTACGAAGGCAGGATCAGCGGCGAGACGATCGAGGTCCCGCTGACGATAAGGTGGGATGAGACCTATGGTGGCGGTTTGACTCGGGCCGGGCGGCGAAGGGAGATGTCATGTTGAACCTGAACACGGTCATGATCTGCTCGGAGGACCCGCAGGCGCTGAGCGCCTTCTACAAGAAGGTGCTGGGAGAGCCGGGCTGGCAGGACAGCGGCTACATCGGCTGGCAGGCCGGGAGCGCCATGCTGATGATCGGGCCGCACTCGGAGGTGAAGGGCCGCAACGAGATGCCGGGGCGGATCATCGTGAACTTCGAGACCCCGGACGTGCAGAGCGAGTTCGAACGGATCAAGGGCCTCGGTGCCAGGGTGGAGCACGAGCCCTACCAACCGGGCGATGGGGCCGAGATGTGGCTGGCGACGTTCGAGGACCCGGACGGCAACTTCTTCCAGCTCGCGTCGCCGATGCCGGGCCCGTAGGACCCGCCGCCGGCAAGGCCGCTAGTCGTCCAGGCTCCCCATGGTCAAGTTGACGGTCGTTCCAGTCATCCCGCTCGCCTTGTCGGAAGCCATGAAGACCGCCGTGTTTGCCATCTCCTCGAGCGTCATGAGCCGTCGCGGGTGGGTCCTGCTCGCGAGCAACTCTTGCCACTGTTCCCAGGTCATTCCCGATGCCTTGGCGCGAGGCTCGAAGGCGTCCTCGATCGTGCGTGTCTCCGGCATCCCCTGTGGTCGCAGTCCGACGACTCGGATGCGCCGGGGTGCGAGTTCGGCGGAGAGAGCTCGGGTGAGTGCCTCCTTGGCGGCCTGGGCCGGACCGTACCCACCCACCAATGGGGTGCCCGACCGCGAGAGGAGGGAGGTGACGGTCATGATCACCCCAGATCCGTTCGCGACCATCCGCCGGGCCGCTAGGCGCGCTGTCAGGAAGTACGACGTCGTGTAGCTCGTGATCGGCAGGGAGAACTGCTCGACATCGAGCTCGATCAGAGGGACACCCAAGATCCTCGCATTCGGGATGCCGACCGCGTTGAACGAGATGTCGACACGGCCCGCCTGATCGATCACGGACTGGAGATGCTTGTCCACAGCCTGCTCGTCGAGTGCGTCGACTTCCGCCGCGTCGGCGGATCCGCCGGCGGAAACGATCTCCTTGGCGACGTCATCGACCGGCGCCCGCTGGTGCCCGGTGAGAAAGACCTTGGCCCCCTCGCGCGCGAAGGCGCGTGCGACGGCGCCCCCGATCCCGCCTCCGGCTCCGTAGATGATCGCGACCTTATCCTTCAGCATCATCTCCGGTTCCTTTCGCCGAAGCGCCAGCGGGTCTGGTTGAACATCTCGCCCCGGCCTGCCGGGGGCCCAACCCTCCCGGCCTTCCTGCCGAAACCGAAGACCTTCGATGGGGTCACTTCGAAGAAGAGAACGTCGCCGATCGGAAGGCGCCAACCTTCCCCGTACTTCGCAACGTACGTCTCCACCACGCGACGCAGCTTGGCGTCGTCGGTCACACCGATGGCCTGACCCTCGACGACGATGTCGAGTCCTTTGTTGAGATCGTTGCAGCCCGTAGTGATGGAGACCTGACTGTTCTTCGCCAAGTTCCTCGCCTTGCGCTCCGCGTCACCGGTGGCGAAGTAGAGCGAGCCGTTGAGCCAGACGGCGATCAGCGGAACGACGTGCGGCCGCCCTTCAGGCCGGACCGTGGATAGCCAGAATACGTCCGCGTTCTGCAGTTGCTCTTCAGCATCCGTCCACGGTAACGCCGTGGTGCCAGGGCTGCTGAACTCGGCGTCGAGATCAGTTACCGGGGCTTCGATCGTCATTTCTCTCTCCCTTCTCCTGTGACCGATCCTCCTCGCTCGGGCTTCTCCCTGGTCGCGACGCCAGGATCGTCCGAGCCCGACGATACAGACACGATCAGGACGGGAATGTGGGCGCACACCTTCCGCCCAGTTCGCTGGACGGCCGGTGTCGATACTGGGGGGGTGGACCGGGAGAGCGAGGGACGTGACGCCAGGGTGGAGAGGTGACGACCGATCTGATCACCAGGGCACGAGCCGGGGACGGCGAGGCCTTCCGAGAGCTGACCGAGCCGTTCCGTCGAGAACTCCAGGTGTACTGCTACCGAATGCTCGGATCCCTCCAGGACGCGGAGGATGCCCTCCAGGATACGCTCCTGGGCGCCTGGCAAGGGCTCAAAGGGTTCGAGGGACGGGCTTCCATCCGCACGTGGCTCTACCGGATCGCCACCAACCGGTGTCTCAACGCGCGTCGTTCAGCCAGCCGACGCCCGGCCAAGGAGTGGGACATCGCCGAGTATGAACCGCCCGAGCCGACCCGGCTCGGCGAAATCGTATGGCTCGAGCCATTCCCCGACGCCCTCCTCGAGGGTGTGGTGGACGTGCCTCTCGGGCCGGAGGCTCGATACGAACAAGCCGAGTCAATCTCCCTGGCTTTCGTGAGCGCTCTTCAGGTCCTGCCGCCTCGCCAGCTCGCCGTGCTCGTCTTGCGCGACGTCCTCGGATTTCACGCGAACGAGGTGGCCGACATGCTCGACTCGACGATCGAGTCGGTCAACAGCCTCCTCAAGCGGGCTCGCGCCAGCTTGCAGCGCCGGCTGCCGACGAGTGCCGATCGCGAACCGGCTCCCGCCCCCGACTCGCCCTCTGAGCAAGCGACGGTGGCGGAGTTCGTCCGCGCGTACGAGTCCGGCGATCTCGACGCTTTGGTCGCCCTGCTGACCGACGATGTCTTTCTCTCGATGCCACCGTTCCCCCTCGAATACGAAGGCCGTGACGTCGTGACTCGCTTCTACGCAAGCATGATCGGCTCGGGCCGGAGGTTCGACCTCGTACCGACGCGAGCCAACGGTCAGCCGGCGTTCGGGGCATACCTCCGCGCCTCGACCGGGATCCGCCACGGGACCGGCCTCCTCGTCCTCACCCTCACGGGCCACCGGATCTGCTCCGTCACCCGCTTCGACAACAGCGTGCTCCCATGGTTCGGGCTGCCGCGATCGCTTCCTAGCCGATAAGCGGCTTCCGAGTGCGCTCGGCATCGCGGATGTGAGCGCGCAGCGACAGAGACCGGATGCAGCACTGCCATGTCGTGGAAGCCCATCCATCTTCCTCGTTCCGCCCCCGCGCTGTCTCCTCACCGTACATGGGATACTCATATGGTCTGCGGACGACGGAAGTCGATACCTGCCTGCCGTGATGAGGGGGAGGTCGCATGGCCGGCCACGGAGCAGTCAGCGCCTCAGAGCCCATCGTGTACATCGACCATTCCGATATCCGAGAGGGCTCGCTGGAAGAGCTTAGAGCAGGGGTCCGGCGGCTCGTGGATTTCATCGGTGCCCGCGAACCTCAGCTGATCACGTACGGCTTCTACATAGACGAGGACGCAGCGAAGATGACCGTTGTAGCGGTCCATCCCGATTCGGCATCGCTGGAGCTCCACATGGACATCGGCAGCAAGGAGTTCGCCAAGCTGGCACACTTGCTTACGCTCACCGCGATCGAATGCTACGGCCGGCCGAGCGAAAGGGCGCTCGGTCAGCTGAGGCACAAGGCGGCCACGATGGGAGACGGCGGGACCGTTGTTTCCATTGGACGCTTCGCGGGGTTCACGCACCTCGCATCCGTGACGACCTGAGCGGTCTTGCCAATGGCCCGAAGCCTGCCTTACCCCACCGCGCGAGTGCGCCGTCATAGACTTCGACGTACTACTCGGTTGTCAGGTCTCGTGCCGATGGCGATCTTCATGCGAGAGCCGAAGCGAACATTGTAGGAACCACAACTCCCCAGGTCGGGGCGTGTAGGGGAAGCGCTCGCGGGTGGGGGTTGCATGGAGTGACTCCGTGTCCGCCTCGCCTAAACGTCAGGGATAAGTCCCGTACCCGCACGTCACGGATCATTTGTTTGGGCAGAGTCTCGCCCATCGGCGACCCTCGTGAACTATTCGGGCTGATGCGGGCTCGGCACAAGGCAGAAGGGATGACCCGCCGGATCGGCGAAGACACGCGAGCGGTCGGGGGCTGGCTGATGGCCGAACTTCGTGGCGCCTAGGTTCAGCACGGCCCGCTCGGCCGTATCGAGGTCATCGACCCGAAAGTGCAAGTGAATCTGCATAGACGAGGCCGGATCCGGCCACGTCGGTGGCTCATGGCTCGGCGCTCGCTGGAACGATAGGTGGAGGCTTGCCTTCCCGCTTTGGCCCACTGAGCACCAGTCTGGATCGTTGTAGACGACCGGCCACCCGGTCAGCTCGCTGTAGAAATCCGCGAGCAGCGCGGGATTACGGCACTCCAGGGCGACTCCGCTCAGCTCGCCAACGCGGCTCACGCTCCTCAACCTACTCGCTATCCAGCCACACTGCCGCCGGATCATGGAGCAGGCGGCTGAGACAGCGCCGGTTCGCGGGAGGCTCAGGCCCATGCGCTCAGGTGGTGGGACCACCGTCAGTCGTATCTGAAGCCACATCGTCCGATCGAGATCGTCCGCTGCAACGACGCAGAATCGGTTAGGGAGAGGGCATGGAGTCCGCGCCGAACTCCTTCTTCTCTCCCCGATCTCTCCACGCGGAGGCGAAGGGAACACCGTAAGAACCCGAACGCAGCAGGTCACAGTGTGTGGGCGAACGCTCGGGACGGAGGCCGGCTCGCTTGAAGCTCATGCTCGTCGACCTCTCCGCATCTCGTGCCCTGTTGCTCGAACGGATGCCGTCTCTCTCGCACCGCTATCCGACCGGCTCCCAGATCGACGGCGCTGCTGCAGGCGTCGCGATCCTGGTGAGGACCGCCGGCTCCGTGCCTTTGACGGGGTTCCTCGTTGAGGCTAGCCTCTGATTGCGATGCACATGGCTGAGATCTCCTCACCGCCGGCCTAGGTCATAACCGGTCTGACCGAGGCAGCCGCAGGTGTGCGGCTGCTTGTTAACTCCGTCCCGAACACCGTCCTTCTTCGACGTCCGGCGTCGGTGAGAGGAGATCGTCATGAACAGTTCGCTCTTGGAAGCGGCGTTCGCACACCACGTGTGGGCAACCTCGCGAGTGATCGATGCGTGTCTCGACCTCAGCGTCGAAGAGCTGGAGACCAGCGTCCTCGGCACGCGGGGGCCGATGCTCGAAACGCTTCGCCATGTCGTCCTCAGCGACGCGGAAGAACTGTTTTTCCTGACCGGCAACGTCGCATTCGACATCGACGAAGACCATGTGTCGCTCGCCGAGGCTCGCGTCATCATGGAGCGCAACGGTTCCGGGTGGGCCGAGTACGTCTCCCGGTCGCTCGACCCCGACGCGATGGTGCACGAGGTCGACAAGACTGACGGGTACGAACGGTGGGCTCCTGTCGGATTCAGGCTCGCGGCGGCGCTGGACCATGGGACCGACCATCGCAGTCAGATCTGCACAGCCCTCACGACGCTCGGTGTGGAGCCGCCGGAGATTGATGTCTATAGATTCGGGCTCGACACGGGACGGATCGTGGAGGAGATGCCCGACGTGTAGCGGACGTCACCCCATTCGCGCCTTTGGCGAGTTGCGAGCGAGCGAGCGCGCCGTTTCTCTCAGGCCATCCGTGACTGGGGCACGATGTGCGTAAGCGATGCGCCGCCTTTGGTACGGAGCTACGATTTGGTGTATCTGGAGGGAGGAGCAGGCCATGACCGCTGAGTCAATGGACGTCGCGCGGCTGCGCGAGGAGTTGGCGCGGTTCCCCGCGGAGACACCCGTGGTGACCGTGGCGGATGAGGAGGGCAACGGGTTTTGCAACGCACTGCGGGTGGAGGAGCGCGATGACGCCGTCCTGATCTGGCCTACCGCCGTTGCTAGCGCGTCACCTCGTGCCGCAATTGTTGCAGCACTTGGGGGGTTGCGATAAGGACCGAAAGCGTTCGTCCTGAGCGGCGAGCGGAAGCGTTTTCGAGCGGCGCTTCGCGGTGTCGGAATCCGAGAAGCGTGACGGAAGGCATTCGAGAGCATTCCCTTCCCGTGGGCAAGACTCCTGCTCGCGTAAGCGAAGGGGAGTGAAAAGAACCACCACGCTGCAGGTCAACTCATCTGGGTAGAGACCCGCGAGTGGGGTGGGGTCGCGTGGTCGCGTGAGGACGCCCTTGAGGCGCTCGTCGAGCGCCGTCACGCGACCCCTTCCCGGGTCGATTGGTATAGATCAGGAGATCAGAGACTCTCCCACAACCCGATCACGTTTCCCTCGCTGTCCTTGAAGTAGGCGAAAGCGCCCATCTCCGGGATCTCGGTACGCGGCTGAACCGTGCTGCCACCGCCCGCTTCCACCTTCTTCAACGACTCGTCGATGGACGTTACGCCGATCGTGATCACCGGGGCAGGGGTGTCCGCGGTCCGCTGCATCAGACCGCCGTTGATTGCGCCGGGCTCCGTGGGTTGCCGCGTCGTCTCGTCGATGGCCGTCGTGGTGGCGCTCGTGTACATGTTGCCGCCGCCCATGTCCGCCTCGTTCAGATCCCAATCAAACGCGGAGCCGTAGAACTCCCGAGCCCGCGCTGCATCGTCGACCGGGATCTCGAAGTGCACGACCTTGTCCATACTCTTCCCCTTTCCCGAGGCCTCGAGGGCCATCCGCATTGGGCCCCGATAATGAGAATTGGCGAGGCCGCTCACCGATGCTTAACGTCTATTCCCTTCCGACCACCGGGCGATTCACGCATCATCTTAGATCTTCGCAGGCGTAGGTCCCTCGTGACCGTGGCTTCAGGGTACGTTGGGAGCGTGGGGATGGCTCCACCGGATGAACTTGCGGACCATGAGGTCAAGTTTTGTGGGTGCTGACGTCGAGTTCCGTTATCGGCCAGCCACGCCGGATCGCTAGATCTGGCGATTCACCCACACGCCTCCGGGTCCGGTCCAGCTGAAGCCCTCGCCCCACGCGGCGATCGCCTTGCCCGAACTCGTGATGCTGATCTCGCCGTAGTCGCCGTAGACCTCGTCGAAGCCGTGGGCGCTCTTGTAGCCGGCTCCCGATGTCGCGTCCGAGAGCTTCACCGGTGAGCTCCAGGTCAGCCCCCCGTCCAATGAGCTCCGGTACCAGACGTTCCAAGTGCCGGGCGCGTCTCGGTTGCCGGTCTGCATGTACCAAGCTCGCGCGTCCCCGTTCCCGATCTGCTCCAGCGCAGGTGTCGTGGCGTTCTCGCCGGCGACCGAGAGAGCCGTCCGTGCACTCCACGTAGTGCCCTCGTCCGAAGACGTTCTGACGAAGATCCGCTGCGGCCCGAGGTT
>Ga0184612_10000448_pt1 | contig 19138 bp, 20 predicted proteins | sample PLM3_60_coex_FD_133163 | JGI IMG/M metagenome (GOLD analysis project Ga0184612, IMG submission 133163) | Groundwater sediment microbial communities from an aquifer in East River, Colorado, USA - PLM3_60_coex | ecosystem: Environmental > Terrestrial > Soil > Riparian zone | place: USA: East... | reverse complement strand
TGAGGACGTTGTTGCCGCCGTTGCCCTCGATCACGTTGGCGAGGGTATTGCCGGTGCCGTTAATGGAGCCGGCGCCGGTCAGGTACAGCGACTCGATGTTCGCGGACAAAGTATGGGCCGCGGCCACTGCCGACCAGGCGCTGAAGGCATTCTGGATCGCGGCCGTAAATCCTAGAGTCAGATTTCCGTGACCGGGGATTTCATGCAGGGAATAGGTCAGGACCCGCGGCCCGGAGAATTGCCAGGAGCCGCCTTCAAGCAACCCGTCGATCAACGGGTCGCCGGTCGGGGGAACGGTGTCTGTGCCGGGCGTCGCCATGCCGAAGTCCTGCCGCGCAAGCCTTGCCGGTGTCTTGCCGGATGCTGTGAAGGCGCTTGGCCGACGACACCGGTCTCGGGCCGCGGCATGGCCACGGATCTATCAGCGGCGGAGGGCTGTTGCAGCCAATAGGGCGATAGTGCGGCACCGCCGTAAATTTTCGCTGAATCGGTATTCCTTGGCTTATTTCAGCATGTTGGCGTCGATGCGCCAAAGTCCGCGCGGCAGGGGTCAGCGGCAGGGCGCAGAGGCTATTTCAAGACCTTGCCATCGATGTTCCAAAGGCCCCTGCGATCTTCGATCTCGATGACCCAAAGATCGGGATCCCGGTGCAGGGCGCGGCCGACATAGGCCTCGGCTTCCGCAGGGTCTGCGGATTGGCCCTGTAGAGCCGGCAGCCAAGCGGGATTGCCATCGCTGTCGCGCATCTGCGTCAGGATGCGGCAACGCTCATCGGCGGCGACGATTTTCAGAACGATCGCGCCGCCCTGGGGGTCGCCGCGGCGCAACAGCACCGCTGGAAATCCATCGCTGTTCCAGCGCCGCAGCTGCGCTTGCACCCAGATATCGGTGGGCAGTCGGTCATCGCTCACGGGGTTGGCCGGCGCAGGTCGGAAAACTCGGCGTCAATCGCAACAGAAGGCTCGGCCTTCCGCATCCACCGCATCGCCCAGCTTGACCGATTTTTTCGGCGCCGATCCACTGGCCCCGCCGGGTGGCATGAGATCGAAAGGTCCGGCGGCTCCGCCGGGGGAGTCCTTATATACACCGTCGCTGCGCCAGACGACCGGGCCGTACATCGGTATCTCCCCGTGAATGAGACCGTCCTCGACATCGACCTTGAGAATGCGCGCCTCGCTGCGCCCGCGAGTGCGCAAGATCATGCCAGGCTGACAGATCGCCACGAAGTCGAATTTCTGATTCATGATCGCCGCCGCACTACGGTTCCGTTCGGTGACAACCTAGGGAGCCGCAGCCGCGCAGGCAACGGTCCGTGGAACGCTTGCGGGATGGGCTGTCCGGTTTTTCAGTGGGCTGTCATCACATATTCGCGCAGCGAGTCCACCTCATGTGCCGCCTCGTCGAGCCGGTACTTCACGACGTCGCCGATGCTGATGATGCCCAGCAGGCGGTCCTCTTCGACAACAGGCAGATGGCGGATTCGCCGTGCGGTCATTATCGCCATGATATCGGCGATCAGATCCGTGGGCTGGCAGGTCATCACCTCCCGGGTCATCAGCGCGCCGACCGACATCTCCGTTACCGCAGCGCCGTGCTTGGCCATGCCGGTAACGATGTCCCGTTCGGAGAAGATGCCGGCAATCCGCCCGTCCGCCTTGAGGACCAGAACGGCGCCGATCCGGTTGTCGTGCAGCATGCGGCTGACGTCGGCCACCGACATTTCGGCATTGGCGGTGACGATCCGGTTGCCCTTGTTCTTCAGAATGTCGCGAGCGTGCATCTGTTGCCTCCAGTCTCGAATTGGCGCAAGCTTGGCGCCTGCCGTCCAATAGGATCGGTCGAACGAGGCATTGGCGGCCCCGTTGACCGCGCACCTGTAACAAGAATTATAGAACCTCTCCCGGCGTCACGCTATCGTGATTGGCGGGCAGGGGCCGATTGTCCAAGAAATGCCACCATCGGAACGACTTAGAGCACAATTCATCGGAACCGTTTGCCAGACCCGAAGGGAGAAAAACGATGTCGCAGCCTGTCATTCATGGCCCGGCTTACAGTACCTATACCCGCACGGTGCGCTTGGCGCTGGAGGAAAAAGGCGCCCCATACAAGCTCGATGAGGTGGATATCCTGAAGGGGGCCGGGCAACAACCGGCGCATCTTGCACGCCATCCCTTCGGCAAGGTTCCGGCCGTCACGATTGACGACTCGACGATGTATGAGGTTTCCGCGATCACCCACTATATCGACGAGACCATGCCGGGGTCGAAGCTGCAGCCGGCCGACGCAAAGGCACGGGCGCGGATGAATCAGATGATCGGCATTGTGGACAGCTACGGCTATCCATCGATGATCTCCGTCGTGTTCCAGCGGGTCGTCAATCCGATGCTCGGCGCGCCGGTCGATGAGAAGGCGGTGGCGGAGGCAAAACCCAAAGCCACGACAGCGCTATCGGCGCTCGAATCCTTGGCGGACAGCGCCGGCCCCTTCCTCTGCGGCAAGGAACTGAGCCTGGCCGACCTTCACGTCGCGCCGCTGATGGAATATTTCTCGGCAACTCCGGAAGGGAAGGCCGCCCTCTCCAGCTCGCCCCGGATGAAGCGCTGGCTGGAGCAGATCTCCAACCGGGCCAGCGTCGTGAAGACGAGGCCGAGCCTGGGCTAGCCGGCCAGCAGCCCAGCTACGCCGCCTTCGCAAATCGGACTTGGCATACCGCACGAGGGTTCGCGGCGGCGTTGACCTCGCGTCGCCGCGAGGTTGTCGCCATGGCCGTCGGCCTGTAGTCTGGCCGACGCGCATTTCATGCTGGGCGAATGCAATCCTAGTCTTCTCTCGGCGGCGAACTCGATAACGCGTCCCCATCATGGCCAAGGCATCCACCCCCAAATCCGCCAACCCGCAGCCGGTCGATGCGGCCGTGACGCCGCGCTTCGGCGACATCCCCACCTTCATGCGTCTGCCCCATACGCGGGACGCGGCACAGCTGGATATCGCCCTGATCGGCGTACCCTGGGATGGCGGGACCACCAATCGGGCCGGCGCGCGCCACGGCCCGCGGGAAATCCGCAATATGTCGAGCTTCATGCGCAAGGTGCACCATGTCAGCCGCATCGCGCCCTATGAGCTTGCGCGCATTGCCGACCTGGGCGACGCTCCTTGCAATCCCATCGACTTGATGGACAGTCTGGGCAAGATCGAACGGTTCTACGCCAAGGTTCATGCCGCCGGCTGTCTGCCGTTATCGGCCGGCGGCGATCATCTGGTCACCCTGCCGATCTTCCGCGCCATCGCCAAGGAGCGGCCCATTGGCATGATCCATTTCGATGCTCACTCCGACACCAATGACCGCTACTTCGGCGATCACAAATACACCCACGGCACCCCCTTCCGCCGCGCGGTCGAGGAGGGGCTGCTGGACCCCAAGCGGACTGTCCAGATCGGCATCCGCGGCTCGATCTACAGCGCCAAGGACATGGAGTTTGCCGAGCAGTCGGGCATGCGGGTCATCTATATGGAGGAGTTCACCAAGATCGGCGTCGCCAAGACCATCAAGGAGGCGCGCCGCGTCGCTGGCAAGGACCCGACCTATATCAGCTTCGATGTCGACGGGCTGGATCCCGTCTATGCGCCGGGCACGGGCACGCCGGAAATCGGCGGGCTGACGACGCTCGAGGCCCAGCATGTGCTGCGCGGGCTGCAGGGCTTGAACCTGATCGGCGGCGACGTGGTGGAGGTGTCGCCGCCCTTCGATCCCAGCGGCAACACGGCGCTGGTGGGCGCGACACTCATGTTCGAGATCATGTGCGTCCTGGCGGACGCCGTGGCGCGCCGCCGGAAAGGAAGGTAGCCTATCGCCCAGGTGCCCTGGCGGCTCGAGCGACAAAAACATCGAACGGGGAGGTGGAACATGAAAATGCGTAGGATTTCGACAGTTTTTGGTGTTTTGGCAATATCGGCAACGATCTCCGCCGGTCCGGCCGCGGCCGACGATACCATCAGCTGCGCCTATCCATTCTGGCCCGGCTTCGCGCCGGTGCATCTGGCGAACGAGCTCGGCTATTTTGCGGAAGAGGGGCTGACGGTCAACGAGACCTTCGACGACGACCGCAGCAACGTCCTGCCGGCGCTGGAACGGGGCGACATCCAATGCGACATGCGCACGGTCGGCGAGCATCAGGGCCGGCCCCGCACCGCCGAAACCCAGGGTACGATCATCGGCACCATCGATATCTCCCTCGGCGGCGATGGCGTCGTTGCCGACGGTTCGATCAAGACCGTCGCGGACCTCAAGGGCAAGGTCTTTGCCGTGGAACCGAATGTGCCAGCGCGCCTGCTGGCGCAGCTGGCGCTCAAAGAGCATGGCATGACCTTCGCCGATCTTGAGGTTCGCGACATCGCTTCGGCCGACGCCATTGCCGTATTCGCGGATCCGGAAGTGGCTGCGGCTGCGACCTATGAGCCGACCCTGACTCAGGCGTTGAAGGCCAGCAACAAGGAGGGGGCGCATATCCTTGTTTCTTCCAGGGACTATCCGGGCCTGATCACCGACGTGATCGTCGCCCGGACCGACGACCTCAAGGCCAATCCGGAGCAGTACCGGAAATTCCTGCGTGGCATCTACCGGGCCATCGATTACTTCAACGCCAACCGCGCTGAAGCCATCAAGATCATGGCGCCGCATTTCAAGCTGTCGCCGGAGGAATACGAGGAATTGCTGGCGAACCTGGAATACACTTCCTATGAAGAGGCGGTCGAGTATCTCGGCACCGGCGGCCAGCGCGGCAAGATGCACGAACTCTTCGACACCGTGATGCAATTGAACATCGAGAATGGCGCTGCCGATGTGAAGCTCGATTCAAATCAGCAGATCGACAACTCTATCATCACGGATCTATTCAAGGACCATAAGCGCTAGGTCCATTGGCTGAAGACAGTGGCCGGGAACAGCTCATCGACGGGGCCGTCGAATGACGAAGCGGGGGCGCGCGGCGATTCCAGCCTGCCGCCGGTGGGGAAGGACGAGCCTGCGCCGGCCCCGCCGCCACCGTCAGTATGGGCATCACTGACATCCTTCCGCGGCACGACCGGCCGCAAGACCGACATCTATGTCGGCATCGCCGGCTTTGCTGTCCTGTTGGCGCTGTGGTCCTTGGCGACATACTTCGAGTGGGTCCAGGTCAACTACCTCGTATCGTTCAAGGTGGTCGTGGTCCGTCTCTACGGCATGTTTGTCGGTGAGAACGTCGATCATAGTTTCATCGAGGATATCGCCATCAGCCTCTACCGGGTCGCCGCGGCGTTTCTGCTCTCAGCGATCATGGCAATCCCGCTCGGCATCCTCATGAGTTCCTATCGTATTGTGAACGGCCTGAGTGAGCCGATCATCGATTTCATCCGCTACTTGCCGGTTCCGGCGCTCGTTCCCCTTACGGTCGTCTGGCTTGGCATCGGCGAGACTTCGAAGATCGCCCTGCTGTGGATCGGCACCTTCTTCCAGCTTGTGCTTCTGGTCGCCGACGATGCCCGGCGCGTGCCCCGCGAATACATCGAGATCGGCATGACCGTCGGCGCCAAGCCCCGCTCGGTTCTGCGCCACATCATTCTGCCGGCCATGCTGCCTAACATGGTCGACAATCTGCGCATTACCCTCGGCTGGTGCTGGACCTATCTGATCGTCGCAGAGATCGTCGCGGCGAGATCCGGCATCGGCTATGTCATCATGTCGTCCAGACGCTATGGCAAGGTCGATACCATCCTCGCCGGCGTCCTCGTTATCGGCATCATCGGCCTGGCGACGGACCAGGCGATCCGCTGGGCCCATCGGCGCTATTTCGCCTATCTGCGCTAGGCGCGCCGATGCCGCTGCAGCCCTTCATCGTCATCGATCGGGTCAGCAAATCCTTTCAGCCGGATCCGCGTGTGGCGCCGATCTCGGTGATCGACGATATCTCCATCGCTATCGACAAGGGTGAGCTGATCGTCTTTCTCGGCCCCTCCGGCTGCGGCAAGACCACGCTGATGCGCATCGTCGGCGGCCTGGAGACGGCGACGGCCGGCCGCGTGCTGATTGGTGGCAAGCCGGTGACCGGGCCGGACCGGCAGAAGGGCATGGTGTTCCAGTCCTACTCTTCCTTTCCCTGGCTTAATGTCATCGACAACATCCGCTTCGGCTTGAAGTTCCGCAACGACCTCGATGCGGCGGAGAAGGAGCGGCGGGCACGGCATTATCTGGAGCTGGTCGGTCTCAGGGGCTTCGAGAGCTACTATGTCAATCGCATCTCCGGCGGCATGCGCCAGCGGCTGGCGATCGCGCGCACCCTGGCGGCCGGACCGGACGTCCTGCTGATGGACGAACCGTTCGGTGCGCTGGACGCGCAGAATCGCGATTTCCTACAGGCCCAGCTCGACGTGATCCAGCGCAGCGAACAGAAGACCATCGTCTTTGTCACCCATGATGTGGAGGAGGCCGTGTTTCTCGCCGATCGAATCTTCATCTTCTCCGCGCGGCCGGCGCGGATCCTCGAGGAGGTCCGCGTCTGCGATATCCTGCCAGCCGAGAGAACGCTGGAGCACAAGGAGAGCGAAGTGTTCTTCAAGCTGCGCAACCGTATTCTCGGAGTCACCCGCGCCCAGGCGCTGCGCACGGAGCAGATCATGATGGGAGCGAGTCCGATCCAATGAGCAGGTTCGATTTCACGGGCAAGCGCGTGCTGGTCACCGGCGCCAGCCACGGCATCGGCGCGGCCGTTGCAACCGCCTTTGCCGAGGCGGGCGCCGATCTTGCCATTCTCTCAAGCACACAGGACATCGTGGAGACGGGCAGGGACATCGCCGCCGCGGCCGGGCGGCCCGTGACCGCGGAGATCTGCGACATCACCGACCGCGCCGCCGTGAAGCGCGTCGTTGGCGGCCTCGGCCGGCTGGATGTGCTGGTGAACAATGTCGGCCTGGAACTGATCACCCCGATCCTCGAGCCCGGCGACGAGGTAGAGCGCACATTCGAGCGCATCATCCAGATCAATGTGATCGGCACCTATTACGTGACCCGCGAAGCGGTGAAATCTATGTTATCCGGCGGCAGCATCGTCATGACCGCCTCGGTCTGGGGCAAGACTGCGGCGGCGGAGTTCTCGGCCTACGTCACCTCCAAGCACGCCAATATCGGCTTCATGCGCACGATGGCGAGAGAACTGGGGCCGCGCGGCATCAGGGTCAACGCGGTCTGTCCCGGCTGGGTCAAGACCCGCGCCGCGCTGCGTTCCCTCACCAATATGTCGAAGCGGGCGAAACGCGCCGAGCAGGAGATGCTGAACGATATCCTCGCCGCGCAATGCCTGACCGGCCTGATGGAACCCGAGGATGTGACCAGCCTCTATCTCTTCCTCGCCTCCGATGCCGCGCGCAACATCACGGGACAGGCTTACAATGTGGATCGCGGAGAGATTCTGTCATGAGCGGTAAGCTCGCCGGCCAGCGCGCCATTGTCACCGGTGCCGCGTCCGGTATCGGCCGCGCCATCGCCATCGCGCTGGCCGGTGCGGAAGCCGAGGTGGTGCTTATCGACCGTGCCGACGAGCGGAAGCTTGCCGCCGTGGTCGCATCGATCGCGCAGTCGGGCGGCAAGTCATTCGCCCTGCGCGCCGACATCGCCGACGAAGCGAATGTCCTGGCCCTCTTCGCCGAGGCGTTGCCCCGGCTGGGCGGCCTGGACATTGTTGTCAACTGCGCCGGCGTGCTGTTCGAGAAGCCGCTGCTGGAGACCACGCTCGATGATTTTGAGCGGCTGATGGCCGTCAATCTACGCGGCACCTTCCTGGTGGGCCGCGAGGCATTGCGCGCCATGGTCAAACAGAAGCGCGGGCGCGTCATCAACATCGCCTCGGAGCTCGCCTATCTCGGCTGCGAGCGGATGTCGGTCTATTGCGCCTCAAAGGGCGCGGTGGTTTCGCTGACGCGGTCCTGGGCGCGGGAATTCGCGCCGGACATCCTGGTCAATGCCATCGCGCCGGGCCCGACGGATACGCCGATGATCAGCACTCAATATATGGAGCCGGCGACCGTGGAAAGATCGAGCAATGTGCCGCTCGGCCGTCTCGCCCGGCCGGAAGAAATCGCCGCGGCGGCGCTGTTCCTCGCCGATCCGGCCAACAGCTACATGACCGGCCAATGCATCAGCCCCAATGGCGGCGCGGTGATGCTCTAGGCGCTCGCCGTAACGATGCTAGTCGAGTCTGACTCCGAAGTCTTCGCGAAAACCGCGCTGGCCCTTCGGCGTGATCTCCACGGCGCGCGTTCCCTTGAGACGGCGCACCCAGCCTTTTTCCAGATAGTGATCCAACAGCGCCGATCCGACTGCGCCGGCCAGGTGGGGCCGCCGCTCGCTCCAATCCAGGCAGGGACGGCAGAGCATTCGCCGCGGCCGCTTGCCGGATAGGACGGTCACGCCATCCACATCGACGCCAAGCCGGCGCAGCAATGCGGAGCCTTTATCCGTCACCACGCCGCCATCGCCGTCCAGTTCCACATGGCCGCCCTCGACCAGCGCGTCGGCCACGGCCACGGCCATGCGTCCCGCCAGATGATCGTAGCAAGTGCGAGCCGTCCGCATCGCCGCGTCGCGGGGACCGATCACCACTTTTCGCTGCGGCGGATTCAGGGTCGACGCCACCTGCATGATGCCTTCGATCATCTGCGCGATCGCCGGCGAGGCGAGCCGGTGATAGCGATGGCGGCCCTGTTTTTCGATGACCAGCAGGCCGGCGGTGGTCAACCGCGACAGATGCCCGCTGGCTGTCTGTGGCGTAATGCCGGCCATGTCGGCGAGCTCCGACGCCGTGAGGGCGCGCCCGTCCATCAGCGCATTCAGCATGACGGCCCGGGCCGGATCTCCGGCCAGCGCGGCGATTTCGGCAAAGGCGGAGTTGCTGGACATGTCTCGCTCCTCGTTGGTTTCGCTTTCACAATATCCGGAGAGGCACGGCAATAGTTCGGCCGCGACCGTAGCATGCCCGGCCGATTGCCGCAAAACATGCGCGGCAGTTCCGCCCCGCCTCAACCTGCTGCAGGTATTTCATGATCGCCCCCTCGGTCGACCGCGTCTTCTATGGCTGGCGCGTCGTTGGCGCCGCCTTCGTCCTCGCCATCTTCGGCTGGGGCATCGGATTCTACGGCCCGCCGGTTTATCTCCATGCCGTACAGGAATCGCGGGGCTGGCCGCTGCCGCTCATCTCGGCAGCAGTGACGGTGCATTTTGTCATCGGCGCGATCGTTGTGGCGAATTTGTCGGCGCTCTATCGCCGCTTCGGTCTGCCCGCCGTCACCAAAGCCGGTGCAGTCTCGCTGGCGCTGGGCCTCTTCGGCTGGGCGGCGGCGGACGCGCCATGGCTGCTGTTCGCCGCGACCATTTTCAGCGGCGCCGGCTGGGTGGCGATGGGCGCCGCTGCGGTCAATGCCATCATCTCGCCCTGGTTCATACGCGCTCGCCCGGCCGCGCTCGCCTCGGCCTACAACGGCGCCAGCATCGGTGGCGTAATCTTCTCGCCTCTTTTGATCGCCGCCATCGGCTTCTTCGGCTTTCCGATGGCCGCAGCGCTCATTGGTATCGTCATGATGATTGCGATCTGGATCCTGGCGCATAGTGTGTTCTCGCGCACGCCGCAGCAGACCGGACGGCGGTGCAGTCGGTGTCGCGCCGGCCTCCGTCAAGTCGCCGAAAGCGTTGCCGCTGCCGGGGCCCTCGCTCTGGTGCAACTTGAGATTCCTTACTCTCGCCGCCGCCATGGCTCTGGGACTTTTCGCCCAGGTCGGCCTGATCGCCCATCTCTTCTCGCTGCTGCTGCCGGCGCTCGGCGCGCAATATGCGGGCTGGGCGATGGGGCTGGCCACGGCCTGCGCCATCGGTGGGCGCACGCTCGTCGGCTGGCTGATGCCCGCCGGTGCCGACCGCCGGCTGATCGCCTGCGCCAGCTATGCCGTGCAGATCATGGGGTCGCTGGCGTTCCTTCTCGGCGCTGGAGAGAACGTGCCTCTGCCGCTGCTGGGCGTCGTCCTGTTCGGCGCCGGCATCGGCAATGCCACCTCGCTGCCGCCGCTGATCGCCCAGGTGGAGTTCGTGAAGGAGGATGTGCAGCGCGTCGTTGCGCTCATTGTTGCCATGGGTCAAGCGACCTACGCCTTCGCGCCCGTCATATTCGGCCTGATCCGCAGCCTCTCATCTGTTGGGACGCCGGCAGCGGATGGCCAGGCGCCGCTGTTCTTCATCGCCGCCGCCGCGATCCAGGCGCTGGCGATCTGCTGCTTTGTGATCGGCCGTCGCGAGAAACCTTAAGCTCCTGATCCCGCCACGGATCCGCCGGTGCTTGCGTCCTCCAGCAGCGCCAGGAGGCCCTTGAGCAGCTCCGTCGGCGATGGCGGACAGCCGCAGATATGCAGGTCCACAGGCAGCACCGAGGAAACACCGCCCTCGACTGCGTAGCTGCCGGCGAAAAGCCCACCGTTGAAAGCGCAATCGCCGACCGCAACCACCCATTTCGGGCCCGGCGTCGCATTGTAGGTGCGCTCCAGTGCTTCGCGCATGTTCTTCGTAACCGGGCCGGTCACCAGCAGCACATCCGCATGGCGCGGCGAGGCGACAAAGCGGAGGCCGAACCGCTCAAGATCGTAAAAGGCATTGTTCAGCGCATGAATCTCCAGCTCGCAACCATTGCAGGAGCCGGCGTCCACTTGGCGGATGGAAAGGCTGCGCCCCAGGCGATGGCGCGCCTTGCGTTCAACCGCGGCGGCGAGTTCGGCGAGCGCGGCATCGGCAGGCTGCGGCGGGCCCTCGGTGAGGGGCGAGCGGATCAGACCTTCCAGGAGAAGCTTTCGCATTTCCGCCGCCCTTTAGAGATCGTGACCGGAGTAGGAGCAGTTGAACGACTTGTTGCAGAGCGGAAAGTCCGCGACGATGTTGCCCTCGATCGCGGCTTCCAGCAGCGGCCATTGGAACCAGGAAGGATCGCGCAGGTGGCAGCGGTCGATCCGTCCGTCGCCGCCCAGGCGCAGCCAGACCAGGATATCGCCGCGAAAGCCTTCGACCAGCGCCAGTCCTTCGCGCGTCGCTCCCGGCGCATTCACCGCGACACGAACTGGTCCCTCCGGCAGCCGCTCAAGGATCTGCTCGACTATCGCGAGGCTCTGTTCCACTTCGCGGATGCGAATCCAGACGCGAGCGTTGACATCGCCATGCGCCAGCACCGGCACTTCGAAATGCAGTTGGTCGTACGGCGCATAGCCGGGCGAGCGCCGCGCGTCGAAGTTGCGGCCGGAGGCACGGCCCACATAGCCGCCGGCGCCGAACTGGCGCGCCAATGCCGGCTTCAGCAGGCCGGTCGTCACGGTGCGGTCCTGCAGGGACGCGGTGTTGTCGTAAAGCTCGATCAACGCGGGGAAGCGGCGGCGGACCTCGCCGATCAACACGCGGATGGCGGCCATCCCCTCCGGGCTGAGATCGCGATCGACACCTCCGGGAAGAATGCAGTCGCGCATCAGGCGGTGGCCAAAGCAGGTGTCGGCGGCACGCAGGACCAGTTCGCGAAGGACGCCGCAATGGGCATGCATGAGCGAAAACGACGCGTCATTGCAGATCGCGCCGATATCGCCGAAATGGTTGGCCAGACGTTCCAGCTCGGCCATCAGCGCGCGCAGCCACTGGGCATGCGGCGGCGCCTCGATGTCCAGCGCCGCTTCGGCGGCGCGGGCAAACGCCACGCCATACGCGACAGTGCAGTCGCCGGAGGTACGGCCAGCAAGCTTCGCGCCCCGGTCGAGATCAGCGCCGGCCATCAGGCCCTCGATGCCCTTATGCACATAGCCCAGGCGTTCTTCCAGGCGCACCACGGTCTCGCCGTTCGCCGTGAAACGGAAATGGCCGGGCTCGATGATGCCCGCATGCACCGGACCGACGGGTATCTGGTGCAGCCCTTCTCCTTCGGTCGGCAGGAATTCATAGCGCGCACCGGAAGCCGGCGCCGCTGTCCGCGTACCCAGCGGATGGCGGACGCCCCAGCGCCCATGGTCTAGCCACGGGCGCGCATCCGGCAGGCCGTTCGCTTCCAGTCCAAACAGATCCTGGATCGCGCGCTCCAGGCGGATCGCCGGCGCATGATGCTGGCCCACCGAAGGGTAGCGGCGCTCGCGGCACTCCAGGCTGACCACGCCGATATCGCCGCTGCCATTGTCCAGCAGGGCCATATGCACGCCATCCGCCTCGCCCCAAAGGCCGAGCAGGGTCCAGTGGCCGTCCGCGAGTTCCACAGCGGCACTGTTCCATGCTGCATCATCAACGATCGCGCGCGCCCACGGCCGGTGCTGTTCGACGGGGCGGCCCTCGCGGATAAGACTCTTCAGCTCGGACATATTCCCGATCTCCCGCCTAGCCCAGAAGCTGCGCAATATGCTGGAACCAGCCGACCAGCGGTGGCGGTAGGTAGATGCCGGCGCCGAACACCAGCGCCAGATGGGCGAACATCGGCACATAAGACGCCTGAACCGGTGCGGTGCTGCCCTTGGGTTCGCCGAAGGCCAGCCCGTTCAGGTGCAGGAGCAGCGCGCCAAACGCCACCAGCAAACCGAACACCAGCGGTATCGCCAGCCACGGCACGCGGGCGAACGTCGAACTCACCACCAGGAACTCGCTCATGAAGATGCCCAGCGGCGGCAGACCGGCGATGGCGACGACGCCGAGCACCAACCCCCAGCCGAGCCAGGGATGGCTCACCGTCAGCCCGCGGATATCGGCGATCTTCTGCGTGTCCTTGACCTGGGAGATATGGCCGACGGCGAAGAAGATCGCCGACTTGGTCAGGCTGTGCATGACCATATGCAGCAACCCGGCAAAGTTGGCCAGCGGCCCGCCCATGCCGAAGGCAAAGGCGATGATGCCCATATGCTCGATCGAGGAATAGGCGAACATGCGTTTGATGTCGCGGCGGCGGTAGAGCATGAACGCCGCGAACACCAGCGACGTCAGTCCCATCGTCACCATCAGCGGTCCCGGCGCCAGCGCCTCGGGGTTGGCGGCGAGCAGCAGCTTGAACCGCAGCACGGCGTACAGCGCCACATTGAGCAGCAGTCCCGACAGCACCGCCGAGATCGGCGTCGGGCCCTCGGCATGGGCGTCCGGCAGCCAAGCGTGCAGCGGCGCCAAGCCCACCTTGGTGCCATAACCCAGCATCAAGAAAACGAAAGCCAGATTGATCAGCGCCGGATCGAAATTGGCGGCATGCTCGATCAGGATGGTCCAGACCATGGCGTCGAGCCCTTCGCCGACCACCGGCCGCGCTGCCATATAGACGAGGATGGTGCCGAACAGCGCCAGGGCGATGCCGACGCTGCCCAGGATGAAATACTTCCACGCCGCCTCCAGCGCCTCGGGCGTGCGATAGATGCCGACCATGAGAACGGTGGTGAGCGTCGCCAGCTCGATCGCCACCCACATCAAGCCGATATTGTTCGCCACCAGGGCCAGGTTCATGCCGAACATCATCACCTGGAACATCGCGTGGTAGAAACGCAGATAGACCGGTTTTAGCCGCCCCGTCTCCAGCTCATGGGAGATATAGCTGGCGCTGAACACGCTGGTGGTGAAGCCGACGAAGCTGTTGAGCACGATGAAGACGATATTGAGGTCGTCGATGAACAAATAGGTTCCAGGCACTCGCGTCTCGACGAAGAAGAGCGACAGCGCCGACAGCAATGTCAGCAAGGCCGCCAGCACATTGAGCCTTGCCGTTACTCGATAGCCAGGGAGCAACGCCAAAATCGCCGCCCCGCCCAGGGGAATCAGCAGCACCGACGCAACCGGGTCGAACGGCAGGGCGTTCATTGCTGTTCCCCCCGGAAGCGGTCGAGCGCATGAACATCCACCGTGTCGAAACGCTCGCGGATGCGGAACAGGAAGATGCCGATAACGATGAAGGCGATCAGGATGGAGAAGGCGACGCTGATCTCCACCACCAATGGCATGCCCTTGGCGCCGGTGGCCGCCAGGATCAGCCCATTTTCCAGGGACATGAATCCGACCACCTGGCTGACGGCGTTGCGCCGGGTGACCATCATCAGCAGGCCGAGCAGCACCACCGACAGCGCAAAGGCGAGATCCTCGCGGGCCAGCGGATCGGCCTCGACGGTGACGCGCAGCATCACCACCAGCGAGAGCGCCACCAGCCCCATGCCTGCCAGCATCGTGAGGCCGATGCCGACCACGTTCTCGATCTCCCGGTGAATGCCGAGCCGGCGGACGATGCGGTGCAGCGCGATCGGGATGAACAGCGCCTTGAAGCTGAGCGCCAGCGCCGCCGTGATGAACAGATGATACGCCTCCTGGCTATAGGCCTGCCAGGCGACCGAGAGCGCCAACACGAAGGCATGCAGTGCAAAGACATTGAGCAGCGCATAGAGCCGGTCCTGATACAGCATCACGAAGCTGACCAGCACCAGGCCGCCGGCGAGCAGATGGGCGATGTCGAAGACGAGGCCGTGCTGCATCACAGGCTCCGCGACACGAACAGCAGCAGCGCGCCGAGCAGCCCGAGCATCAGCGCGGCACCCATGAATTCGGGCACGCGGAACACCCGCATCTTGGCGATCGCCGTTTCGAACAGGGCCAGCAGGAAGCCGCCAGCGGCCAGCTTGACCAGATAGGCGGCCGCACCGATGGCGTAGGCCGCCGGCCCGCCGCCGGAAACCGCCAGGCCCCAGGGCACGAACACGCCGGCGATCAGCGACACATACAGGAGCAGCTTCAGGGACGCGGCGATCTCGATCATCGCCAGATGGCGGCCGGAATATTCCAGCACCATCGCCTCATGCACCATCGTCAGTTCCAGATGGGTCGCCGGGTTGTCGACGGGTATCCGCGCGTTCTCGGCGATTGCCACCATGATGAGCGCGATCAGCGCCAGCCCGAGGGAAACCCGCAGGCCCACCGCCGGCGACGACATGAACCCGGCCAGCTCCGAAAGCTGGGTCGAGCCGGCCACCAGCGCCAGCGTGAACACCACCATGATCATCGCCGGCTCGGCGACGGAAGCGATCATCACCTCGCGGCTCGCGCCGATGCCGCCGAAGCTGGTGCCTACATCCATGCCAGCCAACGCGAGAAAGAACCGGACACTGCCCAAGAGTGCTACGATGGCGATCAGATCGGCCGTCCAACTGAAGATCAAGCCGGTGGCAAAAGTTGGTATCAGCGCCGCGCCGACCCAGGTCGCCGCGAAGATCAGATAGGGGATGACGCGGAACAGCCAGGACGCGTTCTCCGCCAGCACCACATCCTTGCGCAGCAGCCGCAGCAGGTCGCGGTAGGGCTGGATTACCGGCGGCCCGCGGCGGCGCAACAGCCGCGCCTTCACCTTGCGCACGAAGCCGGTGAGCAGCGGCGCCAGCAGCAGCACCAGCAGCATCTGCGCGCCCTGCAGGATGAGATCGCCGATCAGCGTCATATCGCGAGCACCAGCAGCAAAATCACCAGCGCCAGGAACACCAGGCTCAGATAGCGCCGGATGGTGAGGAACTGCAGATAGTTCAGCCGGTCCGCGGCAAAGCCGATGGCGCCGGCGATGTTGCCGTAGAGCCCGTCCCAGATCAGGTCGCGCTGCTCCACCAGGTGCCGCGCCGGGCCGCTATCGCCGGGCGGCGGCATCTCCACCTGCTCGCGGGCCCGGAACACCAGCGTGCCGAACACGCGGCGGATCGGCTGGGAGAAGCTGTCGGCCGAGTACTGCGTCGCCGGGCTCGGCTCGACGAAACCGCAATCCCAGGCCGGCCCGCGGCGTATCCGGTTCGAGGCGAAGCGGTGAATTGCAAAGACGGCGATCGAGGCCGAGAAGGCGATGAACAGAAACACCAGCAGTCCGTTATAAGAACTGCGCCCTTGCGCGATCGGCACGATGGAAAGCCAGGGATCGATGGTCTGCGCCGGCATCCGGTCGCCCAGCAGCGACAGCGTCGCCGGCGAGATCCAATCGATGGCCAGCCCCGGCATGATGCCCGTGAGCACGCAGAGCGCCGCCAGAATCGCCATCGCCGCCGTAGAAAAACGGTCCACCTCCTGCGCATTCGTCGCCGCCGCGCTCCGCGGCCGGCCCAGGAATGCGATGCCGAACGCCTTGACGAAGCAGGCGGCGGCCAGCGCGGCGGAAAGCGCCAGCATGGCGCCGATGCCCGGCACGATGATCTTCAGGCCCCATTGCGGCAGCTCCGGGCTCTGCAGGATCGCTTGGAACAGCAGCCACTCCGAGGCGAAGCCGTTTAGCGGCGGCAGCGCCGAGATCGCCGCACAGCCCACCAGGAAGAACAGCGCCGTCGCGGGCATGCGGTGGATCAGACCGCCCAGCCGCTCGAGATCGCGCTCATGGGTCGCCGTCAGCACGGCGCCGGCGCCGTAGAACAGCAGGCTCTTGAACAGGGCATGATTGAATACGTGGAACAGCGCGGCGGTGAGCGCCAGCGCCGCCGCCCAGCCCATATTGCTGGCCTGAAACGCCAACGCCAGCCCGAGGCCGCAGAAGATCACACCCACATTCTCGATCGTGCTGTAGGCGAGCATGCGCTTCAGGTCCCGCTGCATCAGCGCCTGCAGCACGCCCAGCGCCGCCGTCACGCCGCCCACGATCAGCACCGCCATGCTCGACCACCAGGGCGGGTCGCCCAGCAGGTCGAAGACGATACGGATGAAGCCATAAATCGCCACCTTGGTCATGGCGCCGCTCATCAGCGCGGAGACATGGCTGGGCGCGGCCGGATGGGCCAGGGGCAGCCACACATGCAGCGGCACCAGGCCGGCCTTGGAGCCGGCGCCGATCAGCGCGAACCCCAGCACCAGCGCCGCCGGCAGCGCCCCATGTTCTGCAACGCGGATGGCGGCAAAGCCGTAGTCGCCCGCCGGCCCCGACAGCAGGCCAAAGGCCAGCAGCAGCATCAGCGTGCCGAAGCACGCCATGACAAGATAGACATAGCCCGCCCGCGCGTTCTCGGGGTTCCGGTGCTGCGCCATCACCAGCGCCCAGGAAGCTAGCGACATGAATTCCCAGCACAGCAGGAACGAAAACGCGTCGTCGGCCAGGATCACCAGGTTCATGCCCCCGAGGAAGGCGGGAAAGAACGGCAGCACCCGGTGCGGCGCCTCTTCATGCCGGCCGTAACCGAGGCCGTACAAACACGCCGCCGCGCCCGCGAGATTCACGACGGCGAGGAAGAACGCCGCCAGCGCATCGATGCGAAAATGAGCGCCAAGCCAGGGCAGGCCGAGCGGCAAGACCGCGGTCGAATCCGCCGCGCCGTCGATGGCGATATGCGCGACCGCCGCACCCAGCGCGATCAGCGATACGGCGAGCGCCCCGCCATAGATCAATGTGTGCACGGCCCGCGTCCGGACCGGCGCCACCGCCAGGACCGATAGGCCGAGCAGCGCCGCCACGCAGAGAAGGAGCATCGATACCGAGTTCATGCCCGGCCCTTCATGCGCTGTGTGATGGCGCCGACGTCGTCATCCGCCCTGACGCCCGCCGCCGCCGATTTCAGCCGCACGCCGCGCCCACCGCCGTGGCTGGCGGCGCCCTCGGCGATCAACTCGATGCCGGCGCTGTCCAGCGCGTCGATCAACTTCATCAGCGAATCCACATTGCCGCGCACCACGCCGCCGCTGGCTTCCATGCGCTGGATCGTCGGCACCGACAGGCCCGAAAGTTCGGCCAACTTGCGCTGATCCGCGCCCAGCAGCGCCCGAGCGGCGCGCAGCTGTGCCGCGGTGATCATGTCAGGCGCATCCTTGTTGCGTGGCAAGGCATGATAGATTAACTTTTTCACATCTATTATGATGTTTCAAGTATCTTTCCTTCTGAAAAGAGGCTCACCACAAAGTCACAAAGATCACGAAGCCATCGAGTATCCGAGTGGTGGCGGAACCTACTCTGCGGCGCCGCGCTATTTTTTGCGCGGCCGCAGGCCGCGCAGGAATCGTGAGCCTCCGACTCTCCGCTTCGCGGCACGAAAACCTCGTACGCTTCGTGTCCTTTGTGACTTTGTGGTGAACCTGTTTTTCTCTCCCCCATGATCACTCTCGCAAAGATCGATTCCCCCTTCGGCGAAATCACCGTGCTGCGGAACCGCACCACCGGCGCCGTCCGCTACGATCAGGGCGGCACGCACCAGAGCGAGGCCGACGCCCGGGGCATCAGCCTCATCGCCTACATCCACGGCATCTTCGATCTGTTGCAGCAAGCCGGCTGCCGCGACGTGCTGATGATCGGCTGCGGCGGCGGCACGCTCGCCACCCTGCTGCACGGCGCGGACATACAGGTCGCGATCGTGGATATCGATTCCTGGTCGTTCCGGCTGGCGCGGCAATATTTCGGCCTGCCGCCGACCGTCGATTGCCACGCCGTCGATGGCGGCGCGTTCCTGGCCGCGAGCGCGCACCGCTATGACGCCATCGTGCTCGACGCCTATGACGACAACCTGATACCGCCGCAGTTCGCGACGGCGGAGTTTCTGCGCCTCGCCAAGCAGCGGCTCGCGCCGTCGGGCGTCTTCATCGCCAACCTGCATCTCGTCGATGACAACGACCCCGCGGCGGACCGCTTCGCCGCGTTGATGGGCGATATCTGGGCCGAGGTCCGCCTGCTCGACACTCCCGGCAAGAAGAATCGCAACGCTCTCGCCATGGCCGGCGATGCCACAGCGCTCCAGCGGCCGATCCTCCGGGTTGCGCCGAGCATCGGCGCGGACGAGATCGCGCGGGATCTTGAGCGGCTCGTGTTTCGGGAATGGAGGAAAGGCGCGTAAGGACGGGAAGGAGACATCTCGGTCGCCACATTGGATTTCAAAATAATCTCACATTTTCGCAATCAAAATTGACAAAATCGGTCAATATACCACAGAGTAAGGTGGCAGTGGTTGCGCGGCGAAAATGATGGAGATCCGGATGCCTATCCACGGCGCGTTCGAAGGCCGCCCGCAATCGTGACCAGCGCGCTTATTCACCGATGAGCACGCTCACGCTCTCCAGCGTTACCCGTCACTATGGCAGTTTCACCGCCGTCGACGACCTCACTTTGAAGGTGGCCGATGGCGAGTTCGTCACGCTGCTCGGCCCATCCG
>Ga0184612_10000447_pt1 | contig 19180 bp, 17 predicted proteins | sample PLM3_60_coex_FD_133163 | JGI IMG/M metagenome (GOLD analysis project Ga0184612, IMG submission 133163) | Groundwater sediment microbial communities from an aquifer in East River, Colorado, USA - PLM3_60_coex | ecosystem: Environmental > Terrestrial > Soil > Riparian zone | place: USA: East... | reverse complement strand
GGTAGAGTGCGGCGAGTTCATTGCGACTGTACGACTGATGTAGGTAGTGCACGGCGGGGGCCCCGACCCGGCCGAACTCGCCATTGATGCGGCCGACCTCGCGTTCGACGTTCTCCCGTAGGCGGGCGTAATGCTCAACCCGTTCCCGGCTCGGCGTCGCTACCTGCACCAGCACGGTCTCGGGCGTGTCCAGACGACCCTCGCTGAGCAGCTCCCGGTAAGCGTTGAGGCGGTGCTGGATGCCCTTGGTGTAGTCGAGACGGTCGACGCCCAGGATGAGTGTCTTCGGCCGGCCGAGCTCGGAGCGGATCTCGTCGGCACGTGCCCGCACGTCGATCGTGTCGACGAGGGCCTCCATCTCGCCGACGTCGATTGACACCGGGAAGGACCCCGCCCGCACCGATCGCCCGTCGACCGTCACGCTGAGACCGCGGCGGCGCAGCGCGAGCAGATGGTGGGCGAGGTGGAGGAAGTTCTGGGCCCCCAGCGGCGTCTGGAAACCGACCAGATCGGCGCCCAGCAGGCCGCGGATGATCTCTTCGCGCCCGGGTAGCTGCATGAAGAGCTCGATCGGCGGGAACGGGATATGGAGGAAGAATCCGATCCGAAGGTCCGGCCGGCGCTCGCGCAGCATCGCTGGGACGAGCTGGAGCTGGTAGTCCTGTACCCACACCGCTGACTCCCGCGGTGCCACCCGGTCCGTCGCGTCGGCGAAGCGGCGGTTGACCTCCCGGTATGCCTCGCGCCAGTGGCGGTGGAATGCGGGTGTTTCGACCGCGTCGTGGTAGAGCGGCCAGATTGTCGAGTTGGATTGACCCTCGTAATAGTTCACGATGTCCGACTCGGAGAGCGCTATCGGGTGCAGCGCGATGCCGTCGACCTCGAAGGGCGCGGGAGCTGGGCCGGCGGCACCCGCCCAGCCGACCCAGATCCCCCGGTGTCCGGCCAGGATGGGTTGCAGCGCGGTTACCAGACCGCCCGGACTGCGGCGCCACTCTCGCCCGGTGTCGGTGACCATTTCGTCCACGGGTAGCCGGTTGGCGACCACAACAAACGTGCGGCGCCGATCTTCCGCAGACTCGCCGTTAACACGTTCGTCCGCCACGCCGGATTCCCCCAATCGGCTGAGTTGGCCTAACCAACAAGACTATCTAGATATGGCCGGGGGGCGGACGGGGTGGGGTGCCATTCAAGGTCGTACGTGTGTTCGACTGTGACGATGGAGAAGCGAAAACACTTCTGGAACGGCCGATGGGGTCGGCTTGCCCGGCACGACGTCCTACTCTACGAGGACGGCGGGCAATGGATGGTGGAGCACCGCACCGGGGGTATCGAGGGCCGTACACAGTGGGGCGAGTTCGACCATGAGGATGCCGCCATCGACCACGTCCGCGACCTTCTGGCGGGCGGGGACGAGTGGCGTGAGCTGCTGTGAAGCGTGCTAGACCCGGTCGCGGCGGCGCGCCCCGAACAGGAAGACGAGCATTCCGACAACGGCGACGATCGGTCCCACGATCGCCCAGGTCGAGTCGCCCGACATCTGGCTTCCGCCGAGGACGTTGAGCCCCTGAAGCGTCCAGACGACGCCGGCGAGAACCGCCAGCACACCGATGACCATCCATAAATACCGCATCGTGCCCGCCTCCTTAAAGGGGGGTTGCGTCTGGCACACGCCGCCCGCGGGTTCCATGGTGCAGCCCGCAGCCGATCCACGTCTATATTCGCTCGTCGATCAAGGGCGTAGTCGCGTGATTGGAGATCAACTCACGCGACTAACTCCTTGATCGTCGAGGGGGTCGGCGGGCATCGCGCGATGGCGGACTATGGCTGCGTTCCGGTATAGATTCACGGAGTGCTCGGACTACCGGATCACATCACGGCCTGCCTCTTCGACCTCGACGGCGTACTGACCAAGACAGCCAAGGTGCACGCCGCCGCGTGGACCGAGATGTTCAACGACTTCCTGCGATCGCGGGCCGAGCGCACCGGTGGGCCGTTCGCGCCGCCCTTCAGCCCCGAGGACTACAACTCCTATGTGGACGGCCGACCGCGCGCCGACGGCGTCCGCACCTTTCTGGCCTCGCGCGGCATCGAACTGGCCGAGGGTACCCCCGACGACCCGCCCGAGGTCGAGACGGTGCACGGCCTCGGCAACCGGAAGAACGAGATCCTGCTCAACCTCATCCGCTCGCACGGCGTGGAGGTGTATGAGGGCTCGGTGCGGTATTTGCGCGCGGCCCGCGACGCGGGACTCCGCCGGGCTGTCGTCTCGGCCAGCGCCAACTGTCGCGCAGTGCTGCGGGCCGCCGGGATCGAGGATCTGCTTGAGGTGCGAGTGGACGGTCTGGTCGCCGCCGCGGAGGGGTTGCGCGGGAAGCCGTACCCAGACACGTTCCTCACCGCGTCCCGGCTCCTCGGCGTGCCGGCGCAGAATGGGGCGGTGTTCGAGGACTCGACCGCCGGGGTTCAGGCGGGGCGCGACGGCGGCTTCGGCTTCGTCGTCGGCGTCGACCGCTTCGGCGACAATCATTCCAGTCGTCATGCCGACGATCTCAAGGCGCATGGAGCGTCCATTGTGGTACATGACCTGGCGGAGCTGATGACATGATTCCCGAGCCGCACTATCCAGTCGAGCCATGGTGCCTGCGTGAGACCCGGCTCGACCTCGACCGGATCGGCCAATCGGAGTCTGTGTTCGCGCTCTCGAACGGCCACATCGGACTTCGGGCTAACTTCGATGAGGGAGACCCGCATCAGCTGCCCGGAACGTACCTCAACTCCTTCTACGAGCTTCGGCCATTGCCCTACGCGGAGGCGGGGTACGGGTATCCGGAATCTGGGCAGACGATCGTCAACGTCACCAACGGCAAGCCGATGCGCCTTCTCGTTGACGACGAGCCGTTCGATGTGCGGTATGGCGAGTTGCGGTCTCACGAGCGCGCTCTTGACCTACGGGCGGGAACCCTGGAACGGAGCGTCGAGTGGGTCTCGCCGGCTGGTCAAGCGGTCCGGATCCACTCGATCCGTCTCGTCTCGTTCACACACCGCGCGATCGCCGCCGTCCAGTACGAGGTGGAGGCGCTCGAGCACGGTGCCCGGCTCATCCTTCAGTCCGAGCTCGTCGCCAATGAGGACACGCCGGTGCTGAGCGGTGACCCGCGGGTCACCGCGGCATTGTCGGCTTCGCTCGAGGCGGAGGAACATCTCGCCGGCGACGCCCACGCCCTTCTGGTCCATCGCACGAAACAGAGCTGGCTGCGGATGGCCGCCGGCATGGATCACATCGTGCACGGGCCGGACGGGACGCAGGTCACGACCGAGGCCTACCCGGACTGGGCCCGCACGACCGTGGCCTGTGTGCTCGAGCCTGGGCAGCGGCTGCGGGTGGTGAAGTTCATCGGATACGGGTGGTCGTCGCAGCGATCGCGTTCCGCGCTGCGCGACCAAGTGCACGCCGCCCTGGCGGCGGCCCGTTTCGCCGGCTGGGACGGGCTGGTGACGGCGCAGCGGGAGTTCCTGGACGCGTTCTGGGACGCCGCGGACGTCGAGGTTGAGGGTGACCCCGAGGTTCAGCAGGCCGTCCGGTTCGGACTGTTCCATGTGCTGCAGGCCGGCGCGCGGGCCGAGAAGCGACCGATCGCGGCGAAGGGCCTGACCGGGCCCGGGTACGACGGCCATGTCTTCTGGGACACGGAGATGTTCGCGCTGCCCGTCCTCACCTATACCCAGCCTTCGGCCGCGGGTGACGTGCTGCACTGGCGGCATGCCACGCTCGATCTCGCTCGGGAGCGGGCGAGCCTGCTCCGCCTGCGCGGGGCAGCGTTTCCATGGCGGACGATCCGCGGGCAGGAATGCTCGGGGTACTGGCCCGCGGGCACGGCCGCGTTCCACATCGGAGCCGATATCGCGGCTGCCACGACGCGCTATTTCAACGCCACGGGCGACGAGGGTTTCGCCCGGGACGTGGGCGTGGAGCTGTTGGTTGAAACGGCCCGGCTCTGGCGTTCGCTCGGCCATCACGACCGGCACGGCCAATTCCACCTCGACGGCGTCACCGGGCCGGACGAGTACTCGGCCCTCGCCGATGACAACGTCTACACCAATCTCATGGCGGCGGGAAACCTCGCCGCGGCAGCCGACATGGCCCTTCGCTTCCCTGACCTCGCCCATGCTCTCGGCGTTGACGAGGAGGAGGCGGCCTCCTGGCGAGACGCGGCAGCGGCCATGCATATCCCCTTCGATGAGGAGCTCGGTGTCCATCAGCAGTCCGAGGGTTTCACCCGCTACCAGGAGTGGGACTTCGCGAACACGCCGCCGGAGGACTACCCCCTGCTGCTGCACGTGCCGTATTTCGACCTCTACCGCAAGCAGGTGGTGAAGCAGGCCGACCTCGTGCTGGCGATGCACTGGCGCGGCGACGCATTCAGCCCGGAGGAGAAGGCACGCAACTTCGCCTACTACGAGGCCCGCACGGTGCGCGACTCGTCGCTCTCCGCCGCCACGCAGGCGGTGGTCGCCGCCGAGGTTGGCCACCTCGAACTCGCGCACGACTACATCGCCGAGGCCGCGCTCATCGACCTGCGCGACCTGAACGGCAACACCCGCGACGGTGTCCACATCGCCTCGCTCGCCGGTGCCTGGCTGGGCCTGGTCGCCGGCTTTGGCGGCATGCGCGACCACAACGGTCAACTATCGTTCGCGCCCCGGCTACCCAGCCGACTCGACCGGCTTGAGTTCTCCATCCTTTGGCACGGCCTGCGGCTGCGGGTGACCGTCCACGCGGATGAGGCCACGTACACCCTGCGCGACGACGGAGAGGAGCGCCTCGAACTCACCCACCACGGTGAGCCTGTGATCGTCACGACGGCGTCGCCCGTGACCTGTCCCATCCCTCCGTTGCATCCATTGACCGCCAGGCCGGAACAGCCTCCCGGCCGCGCCCCGCTACGCCACGTCCTGGCACCTCCGACGCAGGCGTAGATCCGACGGTACGGTCAGCGCCGTTTGCGCTGCTCGCAGGCGTCGGCCGCAGCGCAGCGTCCGCGTGCGTCGACGGCGGCGGTCCGCGCTTCGTCGTCGAGGGCACGGGCGGAGATCGCTGCGATCCTGGCCCGCTCACCGGTGGTCTGTTCGGCCAGGATCGCGGCATCCCTCGTACGGATGGCGTCGGCCTCCGCAGCGCGCAGCTCGGTGGAGCGGCGGGAGAGCCGGTCGTGCTCCGGTGTCCAGCCCTCCGCCCGCCGGAAGACCTCGCGCAGCTGCTCGCTGGAGATGTCGCCGCGCCGATACGCGGCGAACGCCGCGTGTGATGTTTCGGCTTGCAGTTGCGGCTGACTCGTGGCCGCACTGTGCTCGAGGTTCGCGATCTGCGCCGCGATGTCCGCCGCCTCGCGAGCGATGTCTTCGACGGCCCGGTGGGCCTCGTCCGCGGTGCGCTGGGCGGAGACGAAGTCGGCGTGCGCGGCCTCCGCCTCCGTGGCGGCCTGCGCAGCGCCGGCCGCGGCTGCGGCGGCGATCTCCCGTAGCTGTTCGCACTCTGCCCGCAGGGTCGCGCACTCGTCCGTACGCCCGCGCTTGGACTGCTTCGGTGGGGGCTCGTCCCAGCGTGGCGCCGCCGGAAGCGCGCGGGTCTCGCTCTGGTACGCCGACGGCGTGACCGGCGTGCCGTAGACGGCTGGTGTCAGCTGGGTCGGCGGCTGGATCGGGGTCGCGTGGTTCGGGTTCTGCTGGGCCGGAGGCGTGCCATAGAGCGCCGGCGTCGAGGAGATCGCCGGAATCGCGGAGATGGAAGGTCCAAACTGCGGGCCTGCCCCCGCGTTGGATGATCCTTGGCTGGGCGGTGATGGGTACGGTCCCGGTGCGAGGTAGCCGCCGCCGGCGACCGGTCCGGACGGCAGCGACGGTGGCGAACCGGCCGACGGCAGGGCCACTGGTGGAGGCGCGGACGGGTACCGCTGGGGGGAGCCGCTCGGCAGCGCCAGCGGACGCGACGTCGGGCCGGCCGGCAGGGCTCTGGCTCCGGGCGTCGCCATGGGGCGACCGACCGGCACACCGCCCACCGTCGGCCCGGAGGGGAGCGCCATCGCCCGTGACGCCGGTGGCCGTGGCATCGGGCGTGGCGCCGGACTCATCGGTACGCGGCGCCGGCGTCGCCGGCGGCGGCGACCGCGCACGGTGACGACGATGCCGTAGGTGAACAGCGCGGCGCCGATCACCACGACGAGCAGCGACCAGATCGCGAGCACGGAGCCGGTGCCGCCCAGGTCGGGCAGGGCAACGGAACTGGTCACTCCGCGAGGATGTCACGTCAACGCGGTGTTGCCTACCGGATGTCGGGCATGGTGTGTGTTACGTCTTTGTCTCGTTCGCGCACGGCGTCGATCTCGGCTCCGACCAGCACAGCGAGGGCAGACAGATAGAGCCAGAGCATGAGCACGATCACAGCGGCGATGCTGCCGTACGTCTGGTTATAGCTGCCGAAATTGCTCACATAGACAGAGAAGCCGACCGATCCCAGCACCCACATGCCGAGGGCGGTAAGGGTGCCCCAGGTCACCCAGCGGAAGCGTGGCTGCTCCCGGTCGGGACCGAGCCGGTAGAGCACTGACAATCCGATCACGACCACCACGGCGAGCAGCGCCCACCGCGCGGCCTGGGCGAAGCCGGCCGCGACCGGGTCTAGCCCGATCCGGTCCAGGATGACCGGAAACGCAGCGACCAGCGTCAGCGCGAGCGCGACCACCACCAGCCCACCCAGCGTCAGGCCGAGTCCAAGCGAGGACCGCTTCACGAGCCCACGACTCTCCTCGGTGCGGTAGATGACGTTGAGTCCGATCAGCAGGGCCCGTACGCCCCCGGAAGCGGCCCAGATGGTGGCGCCGAGGCTGATCACCAGGCTCAGGGTCAGGCCGCCGTGCCCCACCGACGCCACCGACGTGAGCTGCGATGTCACCAGGTCGGCAGCCCCGGGGGGTAGGGCCGCCGTGGCTGAGGCGATCTGCTCCTTGATCCGGTCGGGGTCGGCGACAAGGCCGTAGAGCGTGACGGTGGCGATCAATGCGGGAAAGATCGCCAGCAGGCCGTAAAAGGCGACACCGGCCGCGACCAGCGATACATTGTCCCCCTTTGCCGCGTCCCGCACCCGCCGCAGGAAGCGTGCCAGTTCAGCCATCCGTGCCTCCGGTCTCGATGGTGACACCTTCTGTCGGAGGTGCGTGTCACAGTGTCAGCGACACGATGCGGGAGGGACCAATGCGGCTGCTGTTCTTCTCCGACCTGCACCTCGACGCACCCTTCACCTGGGCGGGCCGTGAGGTGGCGAGGCGGCGTCGCGGTGCGCTCAGGGAATCCCTCGTACGCGTCTGCGAGCTGGCCACCTCGCTCATGGTCGATGCGCTGTGTTGCGCCGGTGATCTGTACGAACAGGAACGGTTTACCTCGGACACGCGGGAGTTCCTGCGCGAGCAGTTCGCCCGAGTGCACCCGCTGCGCGTCTTTCTCGCCCCCGGCAACCACGATTGGCTCGGCCCGGCGAGCCTGTATCGCCAGGCGAGCTGGACCGACAACGTGCGGGTCTTCACCCAGCCCAGCCTGGAGCCGGTAACGCTCGTGGATGGTTTCACCATCTGGGGAGCCGCGCACTGCGCCCCCGCGAACGCGCCAGGGTTCCTGGACGGCTTCCGGGTGGATCGCGGCGGCGTACACATCGGCCTATTCCACGGGTCGGAGCAGGGCGAGCTGTCTTTCCAGGAGAAGGGCAAGATCCCCCACGCACCGTTCCGCGCTGCTCAGATACCCCAGGCCGGTCTCCATCACGCGCTGGTCGGGCATTTTCATACCCCTCGGGACGCCGATCATCACACCTATCCGGGAAACCCGGAGCCGTTGGCGTTCGGCGAGAAGGGCGAGCGTGGAGCGGTGCTGGTCACCGTCGGTAGTGACGGGACGGTGGCCCGGGAGCGGCACCGCGTGGCGGTGTCACAGGTGAGCGACGTCGAGGTGGATCTCGGCGGGGTGACGAACTCGTCCCAGGTCCGAGTGCGGGTGGCGGCCGTTCTCGCCGACATGAAGGGCACGGTGCGGGTGACGCTGCGAGGCGAGGTCGGACCGGATGTCGAGGTCGACCTGGGCGACCTTGGTGGCGTCGGACCGCACCTCGACGCCGTGGTCCCGCAACTCGGTGAGATCACCGTGGCCTACGACTTCGAGGCGCTCGCAGAGGAGCAGACCGTGCGGGGACAGTTCGTCCGCGATGTACAAGGCGCCACGGAACTCGACGCCGAACAACGGCGCCGGGTGTTAATCACCGGGCTGCGAGCGCTGGACGGGCGCCGGCAGGATCTGGACGTGCGCTGATGTTGATCCAGAAGGTGACGGCGCTTGCGTTTGGCCCGCTCGCGGAGGAGACCCTCGAGCTCGCCGACGGCCTGACGGTGGTCTATGGGGCGAACGAGTCGGCGAAGTCCAGCTGGCATGCCGCGATCTACGCCGCCTTGTGTGGCCGCAAACGGGGCCGCGGCCGCCCGAACGAGGACGAGCAGCGGTTCATCGATCTGCACAAGCCCTGGGACCGCTCCGATTGGGTGGTCAGCGCGCAGGTGCTCCTCGACGACGGCCGACGGGTCGAGCTCCGCCAGGATCTCGACGGCAGGGTGGACTGCGACGCGGTGGATCTCGACCTCGGTCGGGACTGCTCGGCCGAGATCATGACTGACGGAACGCCCGATGCCGCCCGGTGGCTCGGGCTCGACCGGTATTCGTTTCTCGCCACCGCGTGCGTCGCGCAGGCCCAGGTGCTCGACGTGCTACGCCGAGCGGATGGGCTGCAGGGCCATCTCCAGCGCGCGGCATCCTCCGCCGGTGCGGCCGATCAGACGGCAGCGTCCGCGATCGATCGCATTGACAAGTTTCGAGTAGAGCGGGTGGGTGGCGAGCGCGCTCCGACCAAACCGCTTGTCAAGGCCGTGGACGCGGCGCGGCGGTCGCGCGAAGCGCTCGAACGGGCCCGAGCGGACCACGCCGAGTACGAGCGGCGTCTGGTCGAGGTGGACGGCCTCCGCGCCCGCGCCGACCGAGCCGACGGCGAGGTGCGCCGGTACGAGGCGGCCGGCGCCGCGGGTACCGCGCAGACGCTGCGCACCCGGGCGGACGAGGCGGTCGCGCTCACCGAGCGGGTCAGCCGGGTCGAGGTGCCGGCGCCGGCGGGCGACGACGCCGTGGCGGCCGAGGTTGCCGCGGCGCTGGCGACCTGGCGGATCCGCCCGCTGTCGCCGGTGAGCGATGGTCGACCCGTCGATGTGGCCGACCTGACCGATGAGCAGTTGCGCGACCTCGCCCGGGATCTGGAGGCAGCAGAACCATCGAAGGACCCAGCTGTCGGGGCGCGCCTCGTCGACGCACGCACGCGGTTGACGGCGGTCGGTCGGACGCGGGCGCGGGGACGGTGGCTGGCCGTCGTCGGGCTGGTTCCCGTGCTCGCCGCGGTCGCGCTGCTTGTGCTGGGCGTGCCATTGCCAGAGGGTGTCCGGCTCCCGGGTGGGGCGCTGCTCACCGGCGGCGTGCTGCTCGCGGCCGGCGCGCTGCTCATGGTGGCGGGTCTGTGGACGGTACGGCGGGCCGGTGGCCTGGCCGCCGTGCGGGCGCGGGTGGTCTCGGCCGAGGTCGACGAGGCGGCCTACGAGCGTTCGGTCGACGCCACCCGGGCCCGGCGCCAGGCGGCGATGGCACGGTGCGAGCTGGCGGGGCTCATCGCAGACCCGGGCGCGCTGCGCGAGCTCGCGCACCGGCGATCGGAGAGTGAAGCCTTCGCTCGGCGCGACGAGCACTGGCGGCTGGAGACGCTACGGGCGGCGGCGGATCAGGTGCTCGGTTGCGCGCGTGCCGTTGGGCTCATTGCGCGCACGGCGGACGAGGCCGTGGACGGCCTGGTGGCGTGGCAAAGGGAACGGGCCGCCGTCGCGACCAGAATTGAGCAGGCCCGCGACGAGTCGGCACGGCTCAAGGCGCTGCTCGCTGACCTCACGGTGGCCGATCTGGTCGAGCAGGCCGCGGCGGCGGACCAACGTGCCCACCGGCTGCTGGCCGATGTCGGCAACGCAGGTGTTGACTCGGCGCTCGTTCTCGACGACGACGAGCTCAACGCGTTACGCGACAAGGCCCGTGCGGCCGCGGAGGCGGCGCGGGTGGCCGAGGTCTCGCTGGTCGAGTTCGCCGCCCGCGCGATCCCGGTGGGGGAGGCGGAGGAGGATCTCGCTCGGGCCGACGCCGACCTCGCGTGGCTGCGGGAGCTTGACTCCACATTGGATCTGACCCGGCGATTCCTGTCCATCGCCAAGGAGCGGGCCCATCGTACGATCGCGCCTGTCCTCGCCGGCACCGTCCGACGGATGTTGCCGGAGGCGACCGGTGGCCGCTACACCGAGGTCACTGTGGATTCGGAGAGGCTGCAGGTGAAGGTGCGCGGGCCCGCCGGTCGATGGCGCGACGCGGGCCTGCTGTCCTACGGCACCGGGGAGCAGGTGTACCTGATGCTGCGCATCGCACTCGCCCAGCACCTGGTCCGGGCGGGGACGGTCTGCCCGTTGCTGCTCGACGACGTGACTGTCCACGCCGACAGCGACCGCACGACGCGGATCCTCGAGCTGTTGCTACGTGCCTCAGCCGACCGGCAGATCATCTTGTTCACCCAACAGGAACAGACACGAGACTGGGCCCGCACGCGGCTGGACGGGTCACGCCACGCCCTGCGTGAACTGGCGCCGGTGGCGATGGTGTGAATTCGCGGCTCATTTGCCGTACCCGCTGTAGAGGGCGAAGCCGGCGATGCAGCAGCCCGCCATCACTAGGCCCGAGACAATGAGCGCGAGCAGCAGGACCGGCCAGTCGCTTCGCCGTCGACGACGTACGGGTGGGGCGATGTACGGCAGGATCGGGTCGAGCGGATGCGCCGGCGGCACCTGCCCGCGTCCGGTGGAGTATCGCTGTGGCTTCGGCTGGTGTGGGCCCTCAAAGTGAGCGACCGGCTCTTCGTCTGCCCCGAGGTGCTGCTTCGGCTGGTCGTCGTCCGCCGCGTGCGACTCCTCAGCGTCCGTCTGCTCCGGCGCCGTCTGCTCGGGCGCGGTCTGCTCGGGCGCCGTCTGCTCCCCCTCGGGTGCCGGCGGCGCGTCCGGTTCTGCAGCTGTCGGTTGGGAAGCCTGAGGGTCGACCGCCTCCGGCTGATCGTCCGAGGCGGACGACTCCTGCGTACCCATGCCAACCTCCGGTCGTCACACTTCAGATTAGCCGCGACCGCCGCCGATAGTCTGATGACCGATGCCGACGGACCGTGCTGGGCAGGCGCACGCGATTGTCGCCGCGCTCGGGGCCGGCGGCAGTTCTCCCGCGTCGTCCAGTCGCGCCTGGCGGTTGGATCGGTCCGCGGTAGTAGATCGGCTGCACGAACTGGTCGCAGAACCCTCGCGGGTGCGGCAGGGCCGGCTCAACCTGTGCGGGCCGGCTGTCCTGTTCGTGGTGTGGCTTGAGCACGATCCCGTGGCGGCTGTGACGTATGCGGCTGGGCTGTTCGAGGACGGCAGGGCGAGTATCGGGTTGCTTGCGGTAACGCCATCGGCGGGACTCCGATACCGCGGGTACGGGCGGACGGAGCGAGGGCTTAGCTGCCCGCAGGCCGATTGGATGATGATGGCGGCGCTGCGGGACTCGTCGAACCGGGTGCTTCGCTATTCCCGGCAGGGTGGGCTCACGGAGGCCGCCGCGGCGATCACGATGCCCGGGACACTGCGCCGCTGGCTCGGCGCGACCGGCCTGTTCGCCCAGACCCGCGACGAGACAACGCTCGTGCTGCGCAAGGGCATCGGGCACGCCCGGCAACTGGTCCCCAGTCTCGACCGGGAGTTGGCGTTGCTCGTCGCCCTGGAGATGTTCCGTAACCCGCCAACGTTCGTTGGCCGAGCCCACGACCGGATCGTGAGCCTTGTACCCAATCACTGGGTGCTGCTCCGTTCGCCGATCGTGCCCGCCGGACCGGGGCAGGTGACCTTCCGGTTCTGGAGCTGGGGCGCCGAGCACTCCGTGGTGATGGACCGGACGACCTTCACGCGCGGATACCACGGATGCCTCGACGCTCAATTCACGTTGCGGGCGGCGGCGTCGGGTGCTTAGTGTGGTCGGTACACGTGAAGGGAGGTGGTCCAAACCAATGTGTAGTACTCGGACTCGTGAGGTGGTTGTCCGCTAGCCGCCGTCCTCCGCGAAAGGTGCGGGCGGGGCATTCTGCTCTGTCTGGACTCCGACTCGTCGGCCCGCTGTGACGGCGGTCGGCGAATACGAGACAGCTACCGCGACCCCTGGGGTATGGCCAGCCGTGTCCAGCTGGCTCGCGCGAAAGCGCGCCCTAGGGGTCGTTTCACGTGGCAACGCGTCGTTTTTACGTGTGGATGACATGATCGGCGCATGGCGACGAAGTCCCACGCTAGGGTCTGCCTCGAGGTGGGCCAGAAGAGAGTCTTCGCATCGGCACTCGACTGGCCGGGTTGGTGCCGATCGGGCAAGTCCGAGGAGGCCGCGCTCGAGGCATTGGCGAGCTACGCCCCCCGATATGCCGTCGTGGCCAAGCGGGCTGGGATCTCGTTCCCGGCCACGATCGCCGACACCTTCGATGTGGCCGAGCGCCTCGAAGGGGACGCGACCACCGACTTCGGCGCACCGTCGGCAGTCGCCGAGGCCGAGACTCAACCGGTCGCACCGGCCACCGCAACGAGGCTTGCGGCCCTGGTGACCGCGGCTTGGGCCGTCTTCGACGAGGTCGCTGCGGACTCGCCGGCGCAACTGCGTAAGGGCCCGCGCGGTGGTGGGCGTGATCGCGACAAGATGATCGACCATGTGGTGAGCGCCGAGGCGTCGTACGCCCGCAAACTCGGCATCAAACACAAGCCCCCCGAGATCGACGACATCGCCGCTATCGAGGCGCTACGCGAGGCGATCGCGGCAGTCCTGGCGACCCGCTCCGACGGGACTCCCGTGGTGGCCAACGGCTGGACGCCACGCTATGCCGCCCGGCGCATCACCTGGCACGTCCTGGACCACGCCTGGGAGATGCAGGACCGCGCAGAGCCGGGCGACTGAGATCGACACTCCCGAGTAGTGCCGTGCGTTTGGCCGGCGCACAATAGCGCCGGGAGTGCGGTGACGCCGGGAGGTGTGCGATGACGCCGTTGCAGCGGTACATTGCCGAGGAGGTCGCCGTCGATCATGCGGACGGGCTGATCACCAGGCGGGAGGCGCTGCGCCGGCTGGGACTGCTCGGCTTCGGCGCCGCGGCGGCCACGTCGCTCCTCGCCGCATGTGCCTCCGACGCCACGGCACCGAATCCCGCACCGGCGCAGTCGGTTGAGTCAGCGTCGACACCGACCCCAGCCGCGTCGGCGGTCGCCACTCAAGTCATTACCTTCGCTGGACCGCACGGACGAACGCTCCAAGGCGCCTGGGCCGCGGCGCCAGCGCCACGCGGTGGTGTGCTTGTCATCCACGAGAATCGCGGCCTCACAGACCACATCAGATCGGTCGCCGGTCGACTCGGCGCCAGTGGCTACTCCGCGCTCGCCCTCGATCTGCTCTCCGAGGAGGGCGGAACGGCGTCGTTCGCCGACTCCGCACAGGCGACCGCGGCGCTGAGCGCCGCACCGCAGGAACGCTTCATCGCGGACATGCGCGCCGGGATTGACGAACTTGCCCGGCGGCTCCCGGGGCGCAAGCTCGGCGGGATGGGCTTCTGCTTCGGCGGTGGCATGGTGTGGTCCCTGCTTGCGGCCGGCGAGCCACGGCTCGCGGCGGCGGTTCCGTTCTACGGGCCGGCGCCAGACAACGCCGACTTCGCCGGCTCGAAGGCGGCCGTACTGGGGATCTACGCCGAACAGGATTCGCGGGTCAACGCCTCGCGCGATGCGGCCGCTGCCGCGCTCACGAAGGCCGGCCTGCGCCATGAGATTGTCACGTTCCCGGGAGTGAATCACGCGTTCTTCAACGACACCGGCGCCCGCTACGACGCCGCCGCGGCCGCCGCTGCGTACCAGCGGGTCCTCGACTGGTTCGCCCAACACCTCTCCTAACCCCAGCGTCGATCATGACCTGGAGGTCATGATCGACGCTGTTTGAGGACGCCAGCATCATGATCGTGGCGATCTTGAGGCGACAGCTGAATCAGTGGCAGGTGCCGCTGCCACTGTCGGTGAAGGTCTTGCCGGCCACCGGCAGGAAGCGCCAGTCGTAGCCGTCGGCCCGCAGGGTCAGCGCGAGCACGCCGTAGGTGTCGGCGTTGCGCACCTGGCTGTTGGGCTGGATCGCGCCGAAGCCGTAATGGCTGCTCCCGCCGGTCCCGACGACCCAGGCTCGGATGCCGCGCCGGTTGTCGAGCCTGCCGGCAGGATTCTGCGGCGCGAACCGTTCGTAGGTGTGCTCGTGCCCGCTGAGCACAACCTCGGCGCCCGCATCGTAGAGCGCCTGGAAGATCGGCCGCATGTTCGTTGAGGGGCCGTGCTGGGAGCCAGACGTGAACAGTGGATGGTGCCAGTAGGCAAGCGTGCAGTGCTTCGATGACGCGGCGAGGTCGGCTCGCAGCCACCGCTCCTGCGGCGAACCGCGTCCACAGCCCGCGACTGCGCCGCAGTTGGAGTTGACCACGATGATGTGCCAGCCGCCGAGGTCATAGGAGTAGTAGCCTCGCGACGGGTCGCCGGCCGCCCGGCCGAAGTAGCCGAAGTAACCGGCCGCGCCAGGCGTTTCGTACTCGTGGTTGCCCGCCGCCGGCCGGGTGCGCGCCTTGTTCCGGCCCCAGCTGTCCGCGTAGCAGCGGGCGTATTCGTCCGCTGATGCCTTCGGGTATGCGGTGTCACCGAGCGCGGCGACCGTGCCGTCCGTCCGGTCGAGCAGACGCGCGGTCGCCTCGTCCCCGGATGAGTCACAGCTGGCGATGTCCCCGGCCGCGATGAGCATTGAAGCGGCCGGCGTTCCGCTCGACGCCGCGGGCGCGGTGGCGGTGGCGGCAGCGGCGGAACGGGGCGGCGGGCCGGCGGGCGCTGGCGGCCTGGCCACATCCGACGAGCACGCAGTCAGCGCCGTCAGCACGATGAGCGCGGCGGCGAGCCGTTGCCGGGCTGACGAATAACTGGGTCGCAATCTCCTCATTGGACAGACCGGCGCCGACGAGAGCCATGACCTCCCGCTCGCGCTCGGTCAGGGCCTCGAGCCGCCGTGGCAGCGATGGGGTCTTCGCCCGTCCGGCGAACTCGGCGATGAGACGCCGGGTCACCCCGGGAGACAGCAGCGCGTCCCCGGCGGCGACCGCGCGTACGCCGCGCAGCAGCTCCACCGGCTCGGTGTCCTTGACGAGAAATCCGCTCGCCCCGACACGCAGCGCCTCGAAGACGTACTCATCGAGGTCGAATGTGGTGAGGATGACGATGCGGGTGTCGGCGAGCCCTTTCTCACCAACGATCTGTCTCGTCGCTTCGAGCCCGTCCACCTGGGGCATCCGGATGTCCATGAGGATCACGTCGGGGCGAGTGGCCTTCGCCAGACGTACGGCGGCTGCCCCGTCGCTCGCCTCGCCGACCACCTCGATGTCCTCCTCGGCATCGAGGAGCGCCCGGAAGCCAGCCCGCACCAGACCCTGGTCGTCCGCGAGCAGGACCCGGATCATGACATCTCCCCGATGGTGCCTTCGGCCCTGCCGTGCGGAAGGTTCGCGTCCACCCGGAATCCGCCTCCTGGTCTTGCCCCGGCCGTGAGTGTGCCGCCCAGCGCGGCAGCGCGCTCACGCATGCCCGGGATGCCGTTGCCGGGAGTGTCTGATGTGGACAATGGCGGGCCGGCGCCGGTGTCGTCCACGCGGACGGCTAGCGCGCCTCGCCCGTACCCGATGATGATCGTCACCACCGCGTCGGGTCCCGCGTGGCGGCGGACGTTGGTCAGTGCCTCCTGGACGATGCGGTACGCCGCGCGGTCAACCTCGGCGGGCACCGGTTGGGCGGCGCCATCCCGCCGCAGGGTCACCTTGAGGCCGGCGGCCTTGGCCTCGTCGCTGAGGTGGTCCAGATCGGCGAGCCCGGGAGCGGGGAAGCGGGGCGCGGACTCGTCCTGGGGATGTAGGGCGGCCAGGACGCCCCGTACCTCCCGTAACGCCTCCGCGCTGGCCAGCTTGATCGCGCCGAGCGCCTCACGCGCCTGCTCCGGGCGGCTGTCGAGCAGGTGCAGCGCCACACCCGCTCGTACGTTGATGAGGGAAAGGTGGTGGCCGAGCACGTCATGCAACTCCCGGGCGATCCGCAAGCGCTCGTCGCTCGCTTGACGGCGCGACTGCTCCTGGCGGGCGCGAGCCGCTTCGGCCCGGGTCCGAGCCATCACGGCGAATTGCTCCGAGCGCACCCGCGCCGCCTCAGCCAGTGCAACGGCGACCGCCGTCCACGCGGCGACGACGAGGTACTCCCCAAGTGACGGGTTCGCCAGTGCCACGCCGCCGACGGTCAACTGCCCCGACGCCGTTATCGCGACGAAGAGAACGTACGCGGCGGCGCACATAGTCCATACCGCCACGCGCGGGGCTCTTCTGACACCGGCGAAGAGGGCGATCACTGCGGCAAGGAAGAAGGGCCCGCGCGGAAAGTCGACGACCAGGTACGCGACGGTGGCGGCCAGGGAAATGGCGAGCGCACCCAGCGGCCAGCGCCGGCGGAGAAGTAGGGCCGCCGGTCCGGCGAGCAGCAGCGCGTACCCGAGACCGTTCAACGCTGCGGCGTCGGGTTGCCCCTGAGCCGCCAGCGTCGAGCCGATGACCTGGATCGCGCCGACAACGACGGGCAGGAACAGGCGCGGACCGCGCCAACCGCGGCGGCCACCCTGCCACCCGTAGTCTCCCCGCCAGCCGTGCCCGCCGCTGGGCTCGCCGCTAGGCCCGCCGCCACTAGTCACACGCGCAACGGTAGGCGACCGCCGGTCGGCGCGCGTCGTCGCGGCGATGCCGCATCGGTACGCCGCTCGGCGTAGCCCCCGGTCGCGGGTGCTCCCCGCGGCGTACTCGAGGTGTCGCCGGCCGGGCGACGACGACACCCGCCCGCAGCGGCGAACCTGGTGGGAAGACACGGACGAAGGAGGCTCACCATGAGCACCGAATCGGCAGGCGGCCCCGCGAAGGTGCGGGCGTCCGACGGGGAGCGGGAGGAGTACGCACGGATCGTGCGCGACGCGGTCGGCGAGGGCCGGCTCAGCCTCGCCGAGGGGGAGGAGCGGCTCGCGACGCTCTACGCGGCCAAGTTCCGGGATGAGCTGCCTCCCGTCGTGGCCGACCTGCCACGCGATGAGGAGCCTCGTGGCTACGGGCGCGGCAGCGCGGGGCCGGCGCGCGGTTCCCGTTCGACTTCGGGTGGGCGCGGCGGGGAGCGGGGTCGCGACTGGCAAGCCTATGGCCGGCGAGGCTTCGCACGGCACATCGGGTTTGTGGCTGTCGTCGCCGGGATCCTCATAGCGATCTGGGCACTGACGGCGTCATCCTTCTTCTGGCCGGCGATCCCCTTGGCGTTCCTCGCCTTCGGGCTTCTCCGCCGCGGCTGTTGGCTGGGCTGGAGCCGCGGGGCGGGCCGCCGCCAGTGGTATGGCGATTACCAGCGCCCCGGCAGCGACCGCACGAGTGAGTCGGCCTGATCAGCGGGCTTTGTCTCACGGAGCGCCACGATGAACCGGCATGAATATGCCGGCTCATCATGGCGACCAAGGACGACCCAACGACCCGCCAACGTGATCTGGTCGCCTGGACGTTCTACTTGACAGTGTCACACTGACAGTGTCATGATGGGCGGCGTGACAGAGCAGTGGACGTTGGATGAGCTGGTGGGGCGAGCCGCCCAGGCACTCGCCGCCGCTGACGTCCGCGCACCCAACGGCCGGGTCACGCCGCTGCCGGACGCTCGGGTGATCCGGTGGTACGCGACGATCGGTCTGGTCGACCGGCCCGCGGGCACGCGCGGGCGCATGGCTCTCTACGGACCGCGCCACCTGCTCCAACTCGTCGCCGTCAAGCGCCGCCAGGCGCAGGGGCGGACGCTGGCCGAGATCCAAGCTGAGCTCACCGGCGCCACCGACGCCACACTTCGACGCGTCGCTGCCCTGCCACTGCAGCTGTCGGATGAGGCAGGCGAGGAGGCGGTCATCCGGCTGCCCAGGACGGCCCACAGAGATACGGGGTATGGAAGGACAGACGCCGCTCCGCTGCCCGATGGCGCCGACCGGCACCGCTTCTGGTCGCAGTCGGTGGCCGACGCGGAGAGCAGCGGCGCGGAGAGCAGCGGCGCTGGCGACAGCATCGCGGTACTGCACGGCGTTCGACTCGCCGGCGCCACGCTGTTACTACCGGCGCCACCAGACGACGACGACCTCATCGCGATTCGGGCCGCCGCCCGGCCGTTACTCGATCTCCTGGCCGAACGTGGCCTACTGACACCGGAAGGAGCCCCATCATGACCCTCCACGTGGTACCGATGACCGACGCCGAGGCCGCCACCGTGACCGCGCCCACGGAGGAGTCCGGGCTAGGGACGCTGCGCACCGGGCGAGGCAATCTTCCCCTCGACAGTGTCGATGCGGCGGTGACGATCACGGGACTCGTCGGCCGGATCGAGCTGACCCAGGGGTTCCAGAACCCGCACGATGAACCGCTCGAGGCGACCTATGTCTTTCCGCTGCCAGACCGGGCGGCCGTCACCGCCATGCGGATGACCGCCGACGGGAGGGTCGTGGAGGCCGAGCTCAAGGAGCGCGGTCAGGCTCGGGAGGAGTACGACCGCGCCATCGCGGAAGGCAAGCGCGCGTCCATCGCGGAGGAGGAGCGGCCCGACGTCTTCACCATGCGGGTCGGCAACATCCTGCCGGGCGAGCGGGTCACTATCGCCCTCACGCTCGTCGGAGCACTCTCCTACGAGGACGGTGAGGCGACCTTCCGGCTTCCACTCGTGCTGGCACCGCGCTACATACCCGGCACGCCGCTCGCGGATGCGGGGGTGGGCGATGGGTACGCGGTCGACACAGACGCCGTACCGGATGCCTCCCGCATTACGCCTCCGGTGCTGCTGCCAGGATTCCCCAACCCCGTGCGTCTGTCCATTTCGGTGGAACTCGACCCGGCCGGACTGCCGCT
>Ga0184612_10000445_pt1 | contig 19226 bp, 23 predicted proteins | sample PLM3_60_coex_FD_133163 | JGI IMG/M metagenome (GOLD analysis project Ga0184612, IMG submission 133163) | Groundwater sediment microbial communities from an aquifer in East River, Colorado, USA - PLM3_60_coex | ecosystem: Environmental > Terrestrial > Soil > Riparian zone | place: USA: East... | reverse complement strand
CGGCAAGACACAGGACGCAACAGATAAAGGACGAAACGCCGAATCGCCTAGACTGGCTTGGTGTTTGTCGTGGTCCAACGTTGCTCGCCGTAGCGTCCTGTAAATACGGTGGAGGGTTACAAAACCGCTGCTCTGCCGATTGAGCTACGCCAGCGTCCTGAGGGAGGGTACACTGAATTCCCACTGCCTGGCAAGCAGCTACAGCGACGCGCACCTCAGCGCTTGACGCCGTCGGCCGCGCCAGTTTATCTTCTATCCGTTTCGTTCCATTCCAATCATCCACTAAAGCGGGGAGCTTATGCGCTATCTTTGTGTCTTTGCAGCAGCCGTGAGTGGTCTACTGTTCTGTGCTTGCAGCACATCGGAATGGGTCAACACGAATAATCCCAGAGCCAACTACACGCTGGACTACAATGCCTGTGAAGCGGACATGATGAATGATCCTAAACTTCAGCAGGGCAACAAGTATTTCGTGCAACAAGCCACTGAGCGCTGCATGATTAAAAAAGGCTGGGTGCTGAGGGAAAAACAATAACCTGCCGCCTTCATCGTTGGAAGCTGCCTGTTTTCCTGCTCCCGTGTTCGCGATGGACCGTCACAAAAGTTAACAGTCCTGTAACAACCTGGCTATTGACCCGCAACCTCCAAGGTCTATATGTGAGAACACGAAATATGTGTATGACCACTACTAAGGAGGCAATCAATGCACGGGTCTGAGAAGCGACTGGAACGCAGTGAGCAGGCAGCCACAGTGCAGAACCAGAGAGTCAGGGCCAGCGGGCTGATCGCCGCGTTCGTATTCATCGCGCTGCTAGGATTGATGGGAAAGGCCAGTGCCGAGCATCCCGGCGTACATGGGAAGCCGGTTGTGGATGCAGCGGTAGCCGCGTATGTGCCTGTGGGTAAGGTAGTTGGCGCTTTCACCATCGAAGGGTCGGACACTATGCAGCCGATTGTCGCCAAGATCGCCTCAGCCTTCCGGGAATGGCAGCTCGGCATCAAGATCGCCGTTCAAGGGGGAGGTACCGACACCGCCCTCATGGGCTTTCTTCAGAATCAATCCAGGATCAGGCGTGGCGATGGCAGTCCGGGAGGCGGTCACCACGTCTCCGGTGGGATCGCGCTGCTGGCCGCATCCCGTCCGCTCACAGACAACGAACGTAAAGACTTCCGGTCTCGATATGGCTATGACGTCACGGAAATTCCTATCGCATTAGACGCTATCGCCGTGTACGTGAACCGCCAGAATCCGATCGAAGGGCTCGCACTGGAGCAACTGGACGCGATCTTCAGCAAGGACCGCAAGCGGGGCATGCAGGAGGACATCACGACCTGGGGACAGCTTGGCCTGAAGGACGAATGGGCGCAGCAGCCGATTCATCGCTACGGCCAGGATAAGCGCTCCGGCACCAGAGCGATCTTTATCCAAAAAGCTCTGCAGGATGGAAATCTCCGGCCGGATGTCCAGGTGAAAGCCGGTCCAGCATCCGAAATCTTGGCCCTCAGCCGGGACGTCCTGGGGATCGGGTACGCCAGTATCGGCTTCCAGGCGTCACCGGTCCGAATCATCCCCCTCGCCGAGCGAGGCGGAGCGGCCTTCGTCGCTCCTTCGCCCGAATCAGTGGCAAACGGGACCTATCCGCTCAGTCGCCAGTTGTATCTCTATGCCAAGAAAGATCCGAAGGCCGGGCTGCAACCGGAGGTCCTGGAGTTCTTCAAGTTCGTCAACAGCCGTGACGGACAGGACATGGTGGTTAAAGCCGGCGCCTATCCCTTGCCCGCTCGTCAAGTCGCCAAAAATCTTGAGGCATTGACCGGCACAGTCGTGGCGGCGACATCAGTTTCCACTTCAGTCAACTGAACGATTCAAGTGGGAGGATAGGCGTGGGGGTGTGCACCCTCACGCGCTGGTTTCTCGGAAGGCCTCTCCAACACTTGCCTCGTCAAGCTATCCGGTGGAAAATTAACACGGTTGTAACGTAGCCGTCATTTGTCGGCAATATCTGCGGAGCATTTGCAAAGCGGCCACAAGCGATATTCTCCACGTGCTGACCACATAAGGAGGGGGAGCGATGACTGCAGGGAATAGAGGGGGCGGGCGCAACTACGTCCTCTGGAGCACGTTGGGATGCTTGGTGCTTCTGGGCTGTGCCTCAGGAGCCTTGGCTCTGTCTTCTGGATCAAGCGGCCAGCAGGTTGTAGATCCTGCCATCGGCTCGTACGCAGCCAAAGCCAACGTGTCAGGCGCGGTTGTCGTGGCTGGGTCTGACACGATGCAACCGATCGTTGCCAGGATTGCCTCTGCCTTTAAACAGTGGCAGCCAGATGTCCATATCGCGGTTCAAGGAGGAGGGTCGGACGCCGCGTTGAAGGGGTTTCTGCAAAACCAAGCAACGATCAGACGTGGCGATGCAGACGCCTCTCCGAAGTCACATCAGGTCTCCGGCAGTATCCACCTCCTGGCCTCTTCTCGGCTCCTGACTGACGGAGAACGCCAGGATTTTCGGTCACGATACGGCTACGATGTGACTGAAATTCCGATTGCCTTGGATGCGGTGGCCATCTACGTGAACCGTCAGAATCCCATCGAAGGGCTGACGTTGGAGCAGCTCGATGCGATTTTTGGAAGGGATCGGAAGCGAGGCTTCTCCGAGGAAATTACGACCTGGGGGCAGGTTGGCCTGAAAGATGACTGGTCGCAGCAGCCGATTCATCGCTATGGCCAGGACAAGCGGTCGGGTACTCGAACGTTTTTCGTCCTTGAGGCGCTGCTCGGTGGGGAGCTTCGTGCGGACGTGAGAGAAGAGAGCGGGCCTGCCTCCGAAATTCTGGCCATTAGCCGGGACCTCCTAGGTATCGGCTATGCCGGGATCGGATTTCAGGCTTCAGCCGTGCGCGTGCTACCTCTAGCCGAAAGAACCGGAGCGTCTTACATTGCTCCCACGATGGAATCGGCCGCGAGCGGTTCCTATCCGCTGAGCCGGCGCCTGTATCTGTACACGAAGAAAGATCCAAAAGCTGACCTAGAACCGGCAATCCTGGAGTTTCTGAGGTTCGTCAACAGTCGAGAAGGGCAGGATATGGTGGTGAAGGCGGGAGCGTATCCCTTACCGGCCCACCTCGCCGCGAAGAATTTGCAGACACTGACCGGCACAACAACGTCGTCGGCAACGGCGCTTCTCAGTTCAACCAATTAAGAACGATCGCCACTCAAGAAACACGCGCTGAAGCTTCGCCAAGCTCCAGCGCGTTGTGTGTTTCTTACACAACTTCTGTTACACTGGCACACCCTTATTGGTCCACAATGACGTGTCTGCGAAGCTCAAGATCGATCTTGTTGATCATTGCGACAGTTCTGGCGGTGGGATGTGCGACCAGACCGACGCCGATCGTGATCTATGAAGATGTGCAGACCTCGGTCTGGCTGAAGTTTGACCCCGAATCAGGCTCCGGGCACAGCCATCCTGCCTCGATCGCACCAGAACAGATAGCCAAGGTTCTCCATGGGGTGTGGGTCGTCCATCGAAATGTGGTCACGGGCTTTGGCCTGTTTTCCGATCATGAAGGTGCGCCCGTCTTTTCACCCGGTCTTATCGCCAGGCTGGCACCCTATTTGTGTGACGCACTGAAAAAGGCCTCTCCCAAGGACATAGTGACTTTCTATTTGGTGACAGGCGATCCCAAACTTGGCAAGCTGGTGACGTCCGGGGGATTGTTTGTTCGGCAGGATCGTCTGTTCTTCATCTTAGCCAATGCCCATACCTCCCCAAGCTCCGTGCAATACGAGAATACCTATGAATTCGAGGCAAGGGATGAGCCGCTTATCCCGATCGCGCGCTACAAATTTACCGTGGGGTTCAGCCCGAAAGATGCGTGGATCCGGAATGCAAAGGCGAGAGGAATCGAAGGATACGAACGGTACCTGGACGAGTCCAAACTGCTGGTCATTGATTTGCCGCGCTTGATGACAGAGACCCAGACGCCAGCTACAAAAGCCACCCCGCCATCCCCCAACCCTGGTCCTTGAAACTGAGTCTGCACGAGGAACTGCCTTACAAATCTCTCATGGTGGCTCCACACAGCTCTTCTTTACCATAAGGCTGTCACTGGGTCTGCTCAGATGAGTTCGGTCCACAAACCAGATCGCTCCACAGTTCAGGCAGCGGAAACCGTCGCAGGCCCACACGGCAACGGTTGAATCAGAACCGTAGAAGCGCTCGGCGATTTTAAGCCCACCGCACCGATCACATTCCCATTCCATAGCTCAATTGCTGCTCGACCAGCTCAGCGAAGGGTTGTCCTCCATGACCTAGTATTTGAGCCTGCGGGATGCATCTTGTTCTTGCCATATTTCGATGTCATCAATCGTTCGTTAGGTAACTGTAAAATTTTCCCCGTCGAGATGCCCGCCTCTCGCATGAAAAGGAGCGCCGGTACGTCAGTTCCAGAACCAGATCACCTGCATCCGGATCAGATTCGCATCGGCGATGAACTGAGAGCCAGGCATGGTGGCCGTAGACAGATTAGTCAGAGAAGTATTAGGCCGATGCATGTAGGCGTAAGCCACCGTGAACTCCCACTGCGGATCCGGCTGCCACGCGATCCCGGCCTCGACCTCTTGCATCCCCCGGTCGCTTGGTGCGCCAGTCAAGAACTTGATGCCTCCGTAGTAGGTCTGCCATCTCGCGTAGAAATTCGCCAGTGCCGTGTCGGAGTATTTCCACTGGTAATGCAGTTGAGCGTATCCGCCGTTCAGCGCCCGTACCCGCACAATACCGTCCTGCCCGCGCTCCGGACCCCGGCCAATGTCGAATTCTCCGATAAAGCCCCACGGCTGGGGCGGATAATAGATGTAGAAGTTGAGCCGCTCGTCGAGGTAGTTCCGTGCCTGCGTGTTCCCGCTCTCGTTGAACGAGAACAACGTCGTGGTCGCCGCTGCGGTGCCCATCGAGACGTTGAACATCCCACGCATGGCATTCATGCCGACTTCCATGAGACGCCCACCCGGAAGTTCCAGCGGCCAGCTCAGACGCATCCCCACATGCTTGTCTGCGTTCGCCTCACCGGCATTGGCTCCCTGCCCGTTATAGACTCCGATCCAGAACACGCCGTAGTCGCCGGGACCATACATGTAATCCAGCATTTGTTTATAACGGTAGTGAACGATCTTGGGTGTCCACATGAAACTGATGCCCGTGTCGCGCTCGCTCTGCTGACAGCTATTTGTGGCATCCGCACGGTCGATGGCCATCCGCACTCGGCTCGCCTGCCAGTTGTCGTATGAGCAGGCAACCCGCTGCAGCCCCACCCGAAGACGAAACTCCTTGTCCTTGTCGAACATCCAGTCGCCGTAGGCGTCCCGCATCGACAGCACATAGGGGTTGCCGCTGATGTTGGTGGCCAAGTCCGGCTGGATGAAGAACGCCACATGGTCAGAGACCTGGCCCGTCACGACCCAGCGGATTCGACGGAAGAAGAAGCCCGTGTTGGCTCCGATGGATGCGTCATGATAGTCAGTCAAGGGGGCGGTCTGGCTTAGGATCGGGTTGTACCGGAACATCCCGTACCCGTACATCATGATCCGCTCATACCACCGGGGACTGCCGGTAAACTCGGCCACGATGGCGCGTTCGCTGACCCTGCGCTCCTCTTCGGCTTTGATCCTGATCCAATCGTCCATCGTGAGCACACCCTTTTCCAACAAGAGATCCTCCAGGGAGGTCCCCTCGATCCCTTGTTCGCCTCTCCTGATCATGCCCCCTGGCGCAGGGGGGTAACCAGCACCGGGGGCGGCGCTCGGCGTCTCGGTCCGAGGATGTTCTTCAGCCAGTACCACCGCAGGTCCACCGGTGCCTCCCATGAAAAGGATCAGCACAGCAGCCCAAGCCGGGATTGTCCACGATCTTTTCATCACATCCCTCCTCGATTCTTGTGATGATGTGGCAGTGGCATCAGTTCAATCGTCGGCAGTTGTATAGGCTGAATGTGACGTACCAGTAACTGGTGTGTTACAGGGTTGTTAAAAATTCTGTTTGCGCCGAGAGGTGAGTTGCCCAGCGAGGTTTAACCGGGTCGTAACCTGCACTTGACTGGTCTGTGATGCAGCAGAGCTACAGTGCTCAATCAGTGTATGGTGGAACTTATTCAAATCATCGAAGATGACCCAGAGCATGCGGCCTTGCTGGATCACGCGCTCCGTAAGGCTCGCTACCGAACCAATGTGGCCCATGACGGGGAGGTCGGACTCCAAGACGTCAGACGCTTGAACCCGGCGCTCATTCTGTTGGATATCATGCTCCCTGGCATGGATGGTCATAAGGTCTGCCGACGCTTACGTGAGGATATCCAGACACAGGCCATTCCGATTATCATGCTGACAGCGTTAGGATCGGAAGATCATCGCGTGGCCGGTTTGGAGCTGGGAGCGGATGACTATATTGCCAAGCCCTTTAGCCCGCGGGAGGTCATCTCTCGAGTCAAGGCTGTATTGCGACGGGCCCGACCTCAGACTGGAGTGAAAGACCTGTTCTACCAGGGAGAACTGATTGTAGAGGACACTTGCTTGGTCGTGACGTTCCGTGGAACCCGGTTGACCTTGTCAGGTCCCGAGTGGTGGATCCTTCGCCGGTTGGCAGAGTCACTCGGGCAAGTGGTGCCGCAAGAGGAATTGATCACGCTTCTCTGGGGGCAGGACGGATTGATTCACGAGCACGAACTAGCCCGGTACGTGCAGGCGCTCAAACAGAAACTCGAAAACCAATATGCAGGACTCATTGGAACACTCCCCGGCGTCGGGTATCGTCTCACCTCCCATCGTCACTGAACCTCATCAACGAAGGACCTGATCCGGTCAGCAATCTCATCTCGTGTTCGACGGAAGACCGCCCGCCGTTCTTCAGGAGGACCTTCAACTGCCGCAGGGTCATCGAAGCTCCAATGCCACAGAGACTTGGTTGAAGGAAAGACAGGGCAGCTCTCTTTCGCCCGATCGCAGACCGTAATCACGTAATCGAACCGTTGGCCGAGAAACTTGTCTACGCGCTTGGAACGATGCTCCGAGATGTCGATGCCGATCTCTCTCATAGCTTCGACCGCATCGGGATTGAGACCGCCCGGGAGGGTCCCGGCGCTTACCACCTCGAACCGGTCACCGGCCAGATAACGGAGCAACCCCTCGGCCATCTGGCTTCGACAGGAATTCCCCGTGCAGAGAAACAGCACATTCTGTTTCATCGGACAGGCTCAGACGGAAACCAGTGCCTGGTTCGATTGCAGACCACGCACACAGAGAGCATAACCGGCACTTCCACCAGGACGCCGACCACGGTTGCCAACGCGGCTCCGGAACCAGGTCCAAAAAGCGCGATCGCCGTCGCCACGGCGAGTTCAAAAAAATTGCTGGCTCCGATCAAGGCTCCCGGTGCGGCGATGGAATGAGGAACCTTCAGCCACTTCATCACCCCGTAGGCGAGGGAGGAATTGAAGTACACCTGCAACAGGATGGGAACAGCGATCAGGACGACGTGCCAGAATTTCCCGGTGATGTTATCCGCTTGAAAGGCGAAGATCAGGATCAAGGTCGCGAGCAGTGCGAGCACTGTCACCGGGGCGAATTGAGGTAGCAAGGTGCCTTCGAACCATGTCTTCCCATGTTGCCTGATGAACCATGCTCGGAGGCCCATGCCGATCGCCAGGGGAATGACGATAAACGCCACGACCGAGTAGAGCAATACTGTAAATGGAACCGTGAGCGACGAGGCGCCGCTGACCAACAACCCGACGATGGGGGCGAAGAGAACGAGCATGATCAGGTCGTTCACGGAGACCTGGACAAGGGTATAGGCCGGGTCTCCATCCGTCAGGTAGCTCCAGACAAACACCATGGCTGTGCAGGGGGCTGCCGCAAGGATGATCGTGCCGGCGATATACTGGTCCGCCTCGTCCGGTCCGATCCAGGGTGCAAATAGGTGTCGGAAGAACAGCCATGCGATGAACGCCATCGAGAAGGGTTTCACCAGCCAGTTCACCAGCAGAGTCACGAACAGCCCTTTTGGTCGTTTCCCGACATGGCGAAGCGACGCAAAGTCAACCTTCATCATCATCGGGATGATCATGAGCCAGATGAGAACGGCGATTGGCAGATTCACGTGACTGCCGTGACCAAACTCCAGATCTCGCAACACCTGCACCGCATCCGGCACCCACTTCCCCAAAGCCACCCCCGCCACCATGCACAGCCCGACCCAGACGGTGAGGTAACGCTCGAACAGGTTCAGCCGTTTCTCAGAGGTCCGAACGACGGCTGATTTAATCGTGATCTCCATTTGTTGTACACCTATTCTGAAAGTAAGCCTTTAGCTGAAGTTGGCTTGCGGGCGCGCACAAACGCGCTGAGAAACTTGCCCTCCACCTGTGGTGCGATTGTATCCACGTTGAGCCCTGCTCCTGCCAGGAACTCTCGGGCATCCTCCACCTGGTACAGGCGGGTAGGCTCCAGGTCAATGGAATCAAAACCAGCCTTGGCCAGCTTCTGGCGATATTCCGTCTCCTCCAGCGCTCCCGCGATGCAGCCAATCCAGAGCTCGACATTCAGGCGGATCGCTTCTGGAACTGGACCACGCACCACCACATCAGAGACCGCCAAGCGACCGCCTGGTTTCAGCACCCGGAAGGCCTCGCCAAAGACGCGGTCTTTATCAGTGGACAGGTTGATCACGCAGTTGGAAATGATGACATCCACCGAATTGTCGGGCAGGGGGATCTGTTCGATCTCTCCCTTGAGGAACTCCACGTTCGTGACGTCGGCCTTTCGCTGATTTTCACGGGCCAGCGCGAGCATCTCATCCGTCATGTCCAGACCATAGGCCTTGCCGGTGGGACCGACCCGTTTGGCGGAGAGCAACACGTCAATGCCACCGCCCGAACCGAGATCCAGCACGATCTCGCCAGGGTAGAGGTCAGCCAGCACTGTTGGATTCCCACACCCCAGCGAAGCGGCAACGACTTCTGGTGGCAACTCAGCGGTCTCTTTCGTGTCATAAAGATTGGATGTGATTGGATCAGGCGCACAGCATGAAGGCACCGGCCCACAGCAGGAACTGCGGCCGCTCCTGGCCTGCAACGCCGCTTGCGCATACTCACCCTTCACGATCTCTTTCAGCGTTTCTCTCAGATGTTGGGTGCCCATGAGGAACTCCTTTTCTGAACCGATCAAGAAATCTTGATGGCTAAAGGCAAAAAAAGAGTTAGTCGGAGCAACGGGAGGTCACACGGTGACCTCGGCTTCGTACCTGTAGAGACCTCAGGAATTCTTCCAATTCTTCAACGGTTTCTTGGTTGATTGAATAGTAGATCCACCGTCCATCCCGACGGTCTTTCAGGATGCCCGCATCCTTAAGCGTCTTAAGGTGAAACGAGAGTCTGGATTGCCCGGTTTGGAGAGAATCAGTCAGATCGCAGACACACTGCTCACTCTCACGCAGGCAGTCGATGATCCGTAAGCGCGTTTCATCGGCCAACGCGTGGAACCAGCGGGCAGTGCGCTCGAGGTCTTGTGTGTTGGTTGACGGCATGCCATTTTATATATCAACGGAAATTGATCTGTCAAGGGGGAGGGATTGAGCGAGGTCACCGACCCACAGCGTGCCGAAGACCTGGAAGCAACGCGCTTGCCGCTCGCGGTTCCTGCCCCACAAGGCGCAGGCGTCTTCCCGCTAAGTCTTCGATCATTCCGGTGAGTTCATGCGGTATCGTCCGGGCCCGCGTTCGTGCGCGCTGCCAGCCCTTCACAATCTTCGGGTATGACTCCAGATCAAGCGCCCGCGCTAATTTGCGAAATTGCGCGCGTTCCTCATATCGGCCAAGGACGGACTGCATACGCTTCAACCGGGTCACGATCTCCGGCCTTGCATAGGGCTGATCCAACGCCCATTCTTCTTGATAGCGAATCGATTTGATTCTCAATCGGAGAGCATGCAGCGATTTGCGTCGAGGGTTGGCGACAGCCTTGGCGATCAACCCTTGCAACGTATGAGCATACGCCCGCCGCAGCGTTTGCAGGCGCGCGGCCATCCAGTCCGGATCGGCCGGCGCAGCGGAGAGGGAGTGCCAGTGCACATTATGTTCGATCTTCCAAAAGGTATCCTTCCGCTCCAGCGTGGCCAGGGTGGTTCTTATTCGATCTCTGATAGTCCACAGGTCTGATTCCGGCGCACCCAGGCGGGTCAAATATTGTTCAAACGCGTGCAGAGTCCTGAGCCGGCTCAGACGTGAGACACATTTAGAAAGAATCTTGGTATTTTTGTTTTCTCCCACCAGTTCCAAATATGCCTGTAATCTCCTGAGATGCGTCCGTAGACGGTGCAAGGTTTGCGGGCGCATATCCCCGGACGAGAGACTGACCAGCGCCTTCAGCGCCACCATCTGGTATCTCGCCGCCCGGTCGTCTTGAAGTTTATTGTCCATCTGGAGCGCGCTCATAGCAGCGGAACCCGGTCGGAAGGAGGGACGGCACATTAGCACCCGGAGGCCTCATAATCAACAGGCTTTTTGAAGACAAGCGCAATGTGATAGAATCCGCACCCTTAGGAGGGCGTTATGGATTGTATTCTGTTGAGGCACGGCATTGCAGTGGACCGGGAGGACTGGAAAGGACAGGAGGCTCAGCGTCCGCTGACGCCAAAGGGAACTGAGAAAACACGAGAGGTTGTCTCAGGACTGTGTCGGCTGGGGCTCGCTCCAACTCACTTGTTCTCGAGCCCCTTTGTGCGGGCGCTCGACACGGCTAAGCTTGTTCGGGAAGCCTTCCGAATGCGAACGGAACTGGTATTGTGTGATGAGCTATTGCCCGATGCACCGCCGGATAAGCTCTTCCCGGTCCTGGCCTCCTTGCCAAAAGACGCCTGTGTGATCTGTGTGGGGCACGAGCCGAACCTTGGCTACACGGCTGGATTCATCTTGGCCGGCACGGCTGTGGCCGGGCTTTCGCTCAAGAAGGCTGGTGCCTGTTGTATTCGGTTTGAAGGGATACCGAAAGCGGGGGAGGGAACCCTCCGCTGGTGGATGACGCCGTCTCAACTCAGGCTGTTGAGGAAAAACTAGTCGGAGCGTCTGTTGTAGGCTGGCCGGCAGTGCGATCAGCCTGCTTCGGCATCTGCGCAAGTTGCTGCCGTCCATTCTTGAGGATGGGCTGGATCGTGGTGCGCAGCGCCTCCTGAATTTCATCCGGCGGTTTCCGTGCGTCCACCACCTCAAAGTGAAACTCCTCCGCCATCTTGTCGAATTCTTCGATGAGCGACGCCTGATATTTCTTGAAGCTGTCATAGAGGTCAGCGCCCAGCTTCAGATCCATCCCTGACTCCCAGTAGTTCATGCCACTGGTCTCGATCACCCGCAAAGCCAGCGTGTCTACGTCAATCCGGAGATAGCACACCAGGTCTGGGACGATCGCGAAGCCGAACACGTCTCGGATCCAGTTGCGGTCACCGCTTCGTACAAAGTCACGAGCAAAGGCCGTATAGATGTAACGATCCGCCAACACGACGAAGCCGGAGCGTAGCGCCGGAATGATCTGGTGCTCCAGACGATCAGCGAAGTCAGTGGCGTAGAGCAGGCTGAACGACCATCGGTCCAGGATGTTGCCTTGCTTGGCGACCTCAATGGTCCTGGACATCAGATTGGACCTGGTCCAACCTGTCGTGACGACGCCATATCCCTGCACTTCCAGCCATTCTTGGAGCATTTCGATGTGCGTCGAGCGCCCGACGCCGTCCGTCCCCTCAATGGCGATCAGCTTGCCTTTCAGATCACTCGGATTTAGGTACGTCAAACCGTCGCCAAAATAGCGTCCGCTTTCCATGGGTGCCCCGCTTTGGTCTATAGTCCGCCAGCGCCGTCGAGACCACACCTCGCATCTCGTTCTGCTGCTCCTCGATGTCTTTGGTCGCATCCATCGTGATCAACCCGTATTCGCTCACGATCTTGTCATATTCCGCGAGAATGCGGGACTGAAAGATGCGAAAGCTCTCCGTGATGTCCTGACTGAGCCCCAGATCCATGCCAGCTTCGTAGTACTTCATCTGGGCCCTGGTGCCTCCCAACAGTCGGCTGATTGCGACCTCGATCGGCACATTGAAGTAGAAGGCCATGTCCGGTCTAATCGCAAAGTTGTACACCTTTCTCACCCACCGGGGAGAGACCCCGCGCACGGCGTCACGTGCAAAGGCCGTGTACACGTAACGATCAGCCAGCACGATCAGGCCGGCCTTCAACGGCGGCAGGATATTGTGGTACAGCCGGCTGGCGAAATCGGTCGCGTGGAGCAAACTGAACGTGGTCGGCGTGAGTGCCTTGCTCTTCTTTCCGCGGCGGGTCGTCTCACGGACCAGTGCGGACGAGTTCCACTCGGTAAACACGACGTTTAAGCCTTTGGCTTCAAGCCATTTCTTGAGCAGCAACAGTTGCGTGCTCTTGCCGGACCCGTCGATGCCCTCGACAATGATCAGCTTGCCGAGAAACGGATGGGGCTGGTCGAACGTTAAGGGGGATGGCGTCATGCGGATTTCTCTTTCCGGGGCCTGGTTTCAAACTGGACAGAGCGCTTGAAGACTTTCTCAAACAGATCGGCGCGGGTGCGCGCGGCCCAAATTTCCAGCTCCGGGTCGCCAGTGGTCCGCAGCGTGATCGTCAGGGGGGTCCCTAGCGTGACATCCAGGTTCTGGATGACCGAGAAGTGGCTTCGGTCCAGCCCGTCGGCGATTCGCAGCAACGCGCTCAGCATTTCCAAGGATCTTCGGTGCCGAGCCGGCAGTGCTTTGAGGGTGTCGTGCTTGTCATGAGGCAAGGCCCGACGATGATAGCGCGCGATGTTGGCCACCATCTCGACCTCCTCCGCCGTCAAGCCGTACAGATCGCTGTTCTTGATCAGGTAGTAGGCATGCTTGTGATGCTGCCGGGAGTGAATGAGGTACCCGATGTCATGCAGAATCGCTGCGTATTCGAGCCATTCACGCTCAACCTCGCCCAGCCCGTGCAGCGGCTGGGTCCGATCAAATAGCAGGGTCGCCAGGTGCGCGACGTGATGCGAATGGATCTGGGGATAATGACAACGCCTTGCCAGATAGACGACGTTCCGCCGACGGACGTTCGGAATTTGTTGCTCGGTTCGGAGCGTTTCCCGGTTCCGCTCGATGAAATCGTAGATCAGCCCTTCCCGAATCGCCTTGTCGCTGATCGTCATCTCCTCCTGTCTGGTGCGTTCCATCAGGCTTCGGATCACGGCCGTAGCCGGCAGCAGGGTATCGGCCCGTTTGGGGTCCAACCCGGGAATAGCGAGGCGAGCCTTGACACTGGAGTTCAGCAGCAGGCGTTCGACCGCTCGCACTTCTTTGAACGTGATCGTCGCCAAATTGAGCTGAGGCACCGGCCGGCCGGTTCGGCGCAGATAAATGATCTCAGTCAGGTTCCCTGCCATGCCAGACGTCGCGACGAGACGATCGAAGCGTTTGGTCTTGAAGCGCTGCAGCGCGGACTTGAGCTGCGTGTCAATCGCCTTGTGCATCTCATGCAGCATGGAATTCGTGGGAGGATCCTGCTTGAGGTAGAGATCCTTCATTCTGATCGCGCCCAGCTTGAGACTTTGCCCCTGAACCATTCGTTTGGGGTTGCCCAGGATCAGTTCGACCGAGCCTCCCCCCACATCCACGACCAGGGTGGACCGATCAGTCAGGTCCATGCTGTGCCTGACCCCCAGGTAGATAAGCCGTGCCTCCTCCTGGCCGGTCACCACCCGCACCGTCAGCCCGGTTTGCCTCGCTACCTCTTCAAGGAACTCCCCGCCATTGACCGCTTCGCGCACCGCACTGGTGGCCACGGCTTCGATGCGTTCATACCCCTTGTTATGAGCCAATGTGGCCAGTGTGCGGATCACCTCCAATCCACGGGCGATGGCGGCTTCCGAGAGCCGGCGGTTTTTGAACGCTCCATCGCCCAGGCGCGTCATATCCTTAAACCGGTCCAGGATCTTATAGGAGAAGTCCGGTTCGACTTCAGCCAAGACCATGTGGATGGAGTTCGTGCCGATATCGAGGATAGCCAGTTTGGTCATGAAAGGCAGCTTAGGGGAGCACTGCGATCAAGTCAACTGGAGGTTTCGACAAGAAAATCAGAGAGTTCGCTCTTCAACAAGGCCAGCGCGACTGCGGAGTTCATACTCAAACCCTCGACGCCTGCTAAAGTTTGGCCTTGCGCGTCAGGATATCCTCGATCCTGAACCCCACAACAGACTCTCCCTGGAAGACCGTTCCCAGATAGCCGTTGTGAAAACGCTGCAAGGCCGCCGTATAGGCTGGCGCGGGCAACGGCACGTACTGCACTTGCGTCACCAGCTTGGCGGCATTCTTCAGATAAAAATCGACGAAGTTGGCCACTTCGACCCGTTCAGCGGACTTTGCGTTCACATAGATGAAGATCGGACGGGAAAACGGCTGATACGTGCCGTTTTCCACGTTCTCACGAGAGGGCTGCACAGGCCCTTTCCCTCTGTCAATCCACACGGCTTTGAGCTTCTTTTTGTTTGGCTCAAAATAGGCGAAGGGGATGTAGCCTAATGCATGCCTATCATTGGCGATGCCCTGGACCAAGGTATTGTCATCCTCACTGGCCGTGTAATCCCCTCGGCTGGATTTCGCTTTCCCGACAATCGCTTCGGTAAAATAGTCAAAGGTTCCTGAGTCGGACCCAGCACCGAACAGTTTCACGGGGGCGTAGGGCCAGGAGGAACGGACCTGGTTCCATTTGGTGATTTTCCCCTGGGCCGACGGCTCCCACAGCATCTTCAGTTCCCCCACGGTCATAAACCCCAGCCACGTATTCTGATGACTCACTACAATCGTGATCGCGTCGAACGCGACCGGAAACTCATAGTACTGCACGCCGTACACCCTGCAGGCTTCCATTTCCTCAGTCATGATGGGCCGCGATGCATCCTGGACGTCAGTTTCCCCACGGCAGAACTTCTTGAAGCCGCCACCGGTGCCTGAAATACCCACGGTGACTCTCACGGCACCCCGCTGCGCGTGCTGAAATTCTTCCGCCACCGCTTCGGTAATTGGGAAAACGGTGCTCGATCCGTCCACCTTGATGAGAGTCATCGGCTGAGTGTCGGCCGCAAAAACATGCCAGACCACAGCTAGGCTCATCAATCCGAGCCCCAACAAAATGGTCTTCTGGGTTCTTAAACTCATGATCTCCTCCTTCGCACCCCGCTGATTCATCGAGGGTATCAAGGGTATAGGCCTATTCTTTCTAGCTCGTTATCGCAACGTTAAGGCCATGTTAAATCAAGGACGGGATCGAGATGTCATGTGCTCTCGCAGGAAGAGGATCCCGCCGCCGTCGATTGGCTGGTCAGTGAAGCTTCAACGCGCGGCCGTCTGGCGACCTCGTAGTCGAACCCGCGACGTCGCAAGATGATGGTGCCACGCCGGCTTAACGCATCAACGGCACGAAACACGTCGACCCAGCTCAGCTCAGGCAGAAGCTCGACTGCCTGCTCTATAGTGAGTATCTCAACAGAGTTCAACAGACTGAGGATCAAGACTTCGGGATCGGAACGGAGAAGCGGCATCACCTGGCACCGCGAGAGCATTCGAAAAGCTGCATCAAGGCTCCAGTGCGGGTTGTTGTCCGGGTCTTCTCCATAATCCGCTTCATGTGTTCTTTCACAGTCTGCTCGGCAATGCCGAGACGGTTGGCAATCTCCTTGTTGGTCAGGCCCTCCAAAAGATGCTCAACAACAGCCGCTTGCCGATCAGAGAGCCCGAACTTCCACTTGATTTGTTTCGCAATGCCACCCTCCTGGCGGCCGATTGCTTCCATGAAGATCAGGATGAGGGACCTCTGCAGCCCATCAGCGTGAGGGATCCCAACCGCACGGAAAAGAACCGATTCGCTTGAGGGACGACTCACACGCAGGAGCTGAAGCTGTGCCCAATCCTTGCCGTCGCCTCTCTCACGCAACAGCCGGCAGATACGCTCAGAGAGCTCCGTGACTTCGGCCGGAAGGACCCCTTGTGCCACCAACCCGTTCGAACACTGAGTCAGCCTCGAACCGAGTTCCCATGCTTCACGGTTTATGAAGACCAACTGTAAGGATCCGGTGAACAAAAGGAGGCCTGGACCGCGACCGACCGCGTCAGTCTGTGTGGCAGGATCGGATGAAGCAACCGAACCAGCGACTACCCGCATCACCCCTCCAGACTGGGAAATAGGAACAGCATGCATCGCCCCACCTCTTGCGCTTAGAGCGCTACCCGAGCGCGCGAACAACATCTCGATGAATGATGAGAGCCAGGTCACGGCCAGCATTCCGGTACAACAGGCAGGACCGAAAGCGGCCCGTGGTGCAATAATCAATTTGTTCCATCGAACTTGGTTCAAACGGCACAGCGACTCCGATGCATAACGCGCTTGCCCCGGCGGTCTGCTCATCTAGGAAATAGGGACATGTCATATGTTTCACCTCCTTCGATCCTGCCTCGGGGTCTCCCCAGGGGGCACAACCCTGGGGAGACCGAGGCCAAAAGGAGTTACGCTACGTGTACAGTCTGCTCCATGTGCAAGTCGTCCTGGTTAAGGCTATATTGCGGATGGGTAAATTTTTACAAACGGCTACTAATCAAATCACTTCGCGGGCGGTATCCCCGTTGGCCGGCGAGCACCGTACCGCGAGAACTCGCATGGCTCCTAACGTCAGGAGCATTGCGCCAAGCACTGCCAGTTGGGTCCAATTCCCGCCCTTGAACCACTGAGAAATCACTTCGGTCAGCATGACCACCAGAATCGTATCCACGATAAAGGTGACCTTCACCCGGCCCTCGGAAAAGTAGGTGAGGGTGGTCTTAAAGACTTCCACGACCGCCAGGAGGATCAGGGTGTCAACGATGACCTGACGTAGGGCCACTTCGACGGCGTTGTGAAACAGCAGTCCTATATCCAGAAAAGTCTTTACCACCCCACCCGTGAGAGCAGCCAGAATGGTCAGGATGAGCAGACTGAGGACCAGCTTGATCCCCTTCATCCACAGTTTGGTCAGATCCATCACCAAAGCCCGTTCCATGACACGCGGTATCCGGACGATACGATCCTGTGCCTGCGACAAAACCAGGTTGAGTCGTTCGCTCATGCCTTTCCCGTTCGATTATTCCACGTCTCAGAACTCATCAAGTGAGACCGGATGCAGGAGATCTCGTACAGACAGCACGCCCACGATGTCCCCTGACTTGAGCACCGCCAAATGGCGTGTCCCGTTGCGTTCCATGAGATCCGCCGCTTCGGTGATCGGCCGCCGTTCATCGATCCCGATGACCGGGCTGCTCATGATGCTCTTCACCAACATGTCGTGGGCGTACCGGCTTGCCCCAACGACCTCGCGTACGATATCTGTCTCAGTGACGATCCCGACAATCCGTGCGTCTTGCTCAACGAACACACTGCCGATCTTCCGCTCCCGCATCACTTTGGCCGCCTCAAAGACCGATGCGGAGTCCCGTACCATCGCGAGATTTCGCTTCATGAGCTGTTTCGCTGTGACCATCTCCTCCCTCCTTGGTTAAATCAGCAGCCGCATCGGCTTGCCGTCAGCAGTCTTGCCATGCTCTTCCTAGTCTGCCCGGAACCTCCTCAACCGGTGATAACCGTCCATCTTGTTGCCTCACGCGGAGGATCGGATAAACACGCTTATGCCGCATCCCACGAAGTGTGGCCAAGGCATAGAGCAGAGGCGCCAGCAGCGTAGCCCCGACGCCCATCAGAATCATCCCATTGAGAAAACTTGACAACACCGGCCCCTCCTCTCACGCCCTCAAGCATGCCGATGCAATGTTCCGCCTAGATCAACGCTGCGTAAGATTTCCGTAAATCTTAGGCTTTGATGCTGGCAGAATTAACGCGGATGTAACATCAAGCAGAGGAAGTTGAAACCTTGGATTACTACGATACTCAGAATTGTGTAGGCTTGGACCGCCGGCCCTATCACGACCAAACAGGAGGGACTATGCACTGGAAGCAAAGAGCCCCAATAGCGCTCATGGTAGCTTGGGGACTGATCCTGTGGTTTCTTCCCAACTTTGTGCAGGCCCAAGTGAAGCGGGAAGTGGACCCTGCACTGAAACCATACGAGCGTAATGGGTCGAAGCTTGCCGGTACAATCATGGCTGGCAGCTCCGATTCGGTGAAGCGATTGATGGACCTCTGGACCGAAGGGTTTCAATATCACCACCCGAAGGTAAAAATCGAGACCCAGGTGATCAAGACCAGTGAGGCGCCCGGTGCGATCATCGCGGGAGAGTTGCCGATCATCGAGGGATCAAAGCTGACCGCCATCTCGTATCCGCTGAGCGAAACTCAACTCCAAAGGATCAAGGCTCGCATGGGGGTGCAACCTATCCAGATCCCGGTCGCTCTGGACGCCATCGTGCTGGTGGTGCACTATCGAAACCCCTTACCCGGCCTCACGCTTGAGCAGGTCAGGAAGATCTTTGCAAAGCCTGCTGACAAGGACAGCGGAATTGTGTCTTGGCAGGAAGCTGGACTTAACAGCAAGTTGGGAAGCATGGAGATCAACCGGTACGGCCGAGACGACACATCTGGAACCCACGCGGCGTTCAAAGCCATGGCTTTGACCGGAGCCGCACAGCACGGCGATGTGCATCCGCAACCAGGATCGATGTCGGTGGTGATTGAAGTGGGGTCCGACGCGGCCGGGATCGGGTATACCGCAAGCGGGTTTGCCATCAGGAGCTCAAAAGTGCGGGTCGTCCCTTTGGCCAGGCAGGAGGGCGAGCCCTTTGTCCGACCCACGAACGAGACAGTCGAGAGCGGCGAGTACCCCCTGCGCCGGGAGCTCTACCTCTATGCGATGCCGGAACGGGATGGGACCTTGGACCCGACCATTAAGGAGTTTGTAGCCTTTGTCCTCAGTCGGGACGGTCAGCAGTTCGCGAAGGAAGATGGCTTTTTCCCACTACCGGCTCGGCTAGCAGAGCCGGCGCTGCGAAAGCTGGAAGGCAATGGGGACACGAGCTCTGTCTCGACCGGTGCGGCACGCTAGCCAACTCAACAGCGGGATCAAAACACAAGGTAGGCTGCGGACGGCGTCCGCAGCCTACCTTGTCATGTTCTCTGCCCTCAACTCTAGCTGCTTGCTATCAGCCCCAGAAGCGAACGTT
>Ga0184612_10000444_pt1 | contig 19228 bp, 18 predicted proteins | sample PLM3_60_coex_FD_133163 | JGI IMG/M metagenome (GOLD analysis project Ga0184612, IMG submission 133163) | Groundwater sediment microbial communities from an aquifer in East River, Colorado, USA - PLM3_60_coex | ecosystem: Environmental > Terrestrial > Soil > Riparian zone | place: USA: East... | reverse complement strand
TTTGTGAGCATGCGGCCGCGGCAACGCGGCCGCATGTGTTTTCGAATTCTGCGGGGCCGCCGTGAACCTGACCGTCATCTTCGCCACCCTGCTGATCCTCACCGCCGTCGGCTATTTCCTGGGCCGCCAGCGGGCCTTTGCATCGGTCGGCGGCCGCGCGTCCCAGCTTCATTCCCTGCCGTCCTACCACGGCGCCTATGTGGCGCTGTGGTGCCTGTTGCCGGCGCTGCTGCTGTTTCTGCTATGGATGCTTGCCGAGCCGCACATCCTGCGGGCGATTACCATCGGCGCCCTGCCGCCGGAGCTGGCAAACCTGCCGAACAACCAGCTCGGGCTGGTGCTCAACGACATCCAAAATATCGCCGAGGGCAACGCGGCCCGTGCCGGCGCCGATCCCGCGAAGCTGGCGGCGGCCGATCATCTGATCACCTGGGAGCGAACGGGCCGGATCGCCATAGCGATTGCCGCCGTTGCCGCCGCTCTCGCCGGCCTTTTGTGGGGCCGCCATCGCATCGCGCCGGCGTTGCGCGCGCGCAACAGCGTCGAGCGGACGGCGACCATCCTGCTGATCGCCTGCTCGACGATCTCGGTCATAACGACCGTCGGAATCGTCCTATCGCTGTTGTTCGAATCCCTGCGGTTCTTCGCGCAGGTGCCGTTCTATGAGTTCCTGTTCGGCCTGCAATGGAGTCCGCAGACCGCGATGCGCGCCGACCAGGTGGGCAGCTCCGGCGCCTTCGGCGCCATCCCGCTGTTCGCCGGCACGCTGCTGATCACGCTCATCGCCATGGTGGTGGCCGTGCCTCTCGGCCTGATGGCCGCGATCTACATGGCCGACTATGCGTCGAAGACGGTCCGCGCCTTCGTCAAGCCAGCGCTGGAAGTGCTGGCGGGCATTCCGACTGTAGTCTACGGCTTCTTCGCCGCGCTCACCGTGGCGCCATTCATTCGCGGCGCCGGCCAGTCGATCGGGCTCGATGTCGCGTCCGAAAGCGCGCTCGCCGCCGGCGTGGTCATGGGCGTCATGATCATACCGTTTGTGTCGTCGCTGTCCGATGACGTGATGAACGCCGTGCCGCAATCGCTGCGCGACGGCTCCTATGCGCTGGGCGCCACCAAATCCGAGACCATCCGCCAGGTGGTGGTTCCCGCAGCGTTGCCCGGCATCGTCGGCGCCGTGCTGCTGGCGGTCTCGCGCGCCATCGGCGAAACGATGATTGTCGTCATGGCAGCCGGACTCACCGCCAACCTGACCGCCAATCCCCTGGAGGCGGTAACCACGGTCACGGTCCAGATCGCTACCCTTCTGGTCGGCGATCAGGAATTCGACAGCCCGAAGACCCTGTCGGCCTTTGCGCTTGGCCTGGTGCTGTTCTGCGTCACTCTGGCCCTGAACATCGTCGCCCTCAGCATCGTGCGCAGATATCGCGAAAAGTATGACTGATACGAAAATGCCCGGGATGGACACCCCATGACAGAGGCCGCCATCGAAGCCATGCAGTTCCGCCAAGCCGAAACATCGGCTGTCCGGGTCCGCCGCCGCTACGCGGCGGAGCGCCGGTTTCGCTTCTACGGCGTGCTGGCGATATCGGTCGCCGTGCTCATGCTGGCGCTGCTGCTGGCTACTATCGTCAGCAAGGGCTATGGCGCTTTTGTCCAGACGGAGATCACCATCGACATCAATTTCGATTCGGCGGTCATCGATCCAGCCGGAACGCTGGATCCCGCGGTACTGGCCACCGCCGACTATGCCAAGCTGATCAAGGAAGCGCTGTATGCGCAGTTTCCGGAAGCGACGAGCCGCGGCGACAAGCGGGCCCTCTACGATCTCGTGAGCACCGGCGCCAGCTATGAATTGCAGAAGATGGTGCTGACAGATCCATCGCTGATCGGCAAGACGCAGCCGGTAACGCTGACCGCCTCCGATGACGTGGATATGCTGAACAAAGGCTACATGTCCCGCAGCGGCGTCGAGGCGGAACGGCGGCTGAACGACAAGCAAGTGGGCTGGATCGATGGCCTGGCTGCCAAGGGTCTGGTGTCGACGGCTCTGGGTACCGCATTCCTGACCCATGGCGACAGCCGGGAACCGGAGCAGGCGGGCGTGTGGGGCGCCGTCGTCGGCACAGTGTTCACCATGCTGGTGACGCTGCTGATGACGCTGCCGCTGGGCGTTGCAACCGCGGTCTATCTGGAGGAGTTCGCCCCAAAGAACCGTTGGACCGACCTGATCGAAATCAACATCAACAATCTGGCGGCCGTGCCTTCCATCGTCTTCGGCCTGCTGGGATTGGCCGTGTTCCTCAACTTCTTCGGCCTGCCCCGTTCGGCCCCCCTGGTGGGTGGCATGGTGCTGGCGCTGATCGTGCTGCCCACCATCATCATCGCCGGGCGCGCCGCCATCAAAGCGGTGCCGCCCTCGATCCGCGAAGCGGCGCTCGGCGTCGGCGCCTCGAAGCTGCAGGTGGTGACCCATCACGTGCTGCCGCTGGCGATGCCGGGCATTCTGACGGGAACGATCATCGGCATGGCCCATGCGCTGGGCGAGACGGCGCCGCTTCTGATGATCGGCATGGTGGCCTTCATCGTCGACATCCCCGGCGGCATCACCGACGCGGCCACCGTGCTGCCGGTGCAAATCTATATCTGGGCGGACAGTCCGGAGCGCGCCTTTGTCGAACGCACCAGCGCGGCAATCATGGTCTTGCTGGCTGTGCTTCTGGTGATGAACGGGCTCGCCATACTGCTGCGCCGCCAATTCGAGCGGCGTTGGTAGATTAAGTAGATTAAAAGGAAGGTACAGGACATGAACCTGTCGACAGGAATGACGGCGATGACAGCTGCGGTTCACCGGGAGGACGCTGCCGTTACGGCGAAGATTTCGGCCAAGGACGTGAATGTCTACTACGGCGACAAGCATGCCCTGAAACACGTGACAATCGACATAAGGCCGCAGGAAGTGACCGCCTTCATCGGCCCGTCAGGCTGCGGCAAATCCACCTTCCTGCGCTGCATCAACCGCATGAACGACGTGATCGACAGCTGTCGGGTCGATGGCCGGATCGCCATCGACGACCAGGATATCTACGATAAGAGCCTGGACGTAGTGCAGTTGCGCGCCCGCGTCGGCATGGTGTTTCAGAAGCCGAATCCGTTTCCGAAATCGATCTACGACAATGTCTGCTATGGGCCGCGCATCCACGGCATCGGCAACGGCAAGACCGAGCTGGACGAGATCGTGCAGAAGAGCCTGGAGCGAGCCGGCCTGTGGAACGAGGTCAAGGACCGGCTGCAGCAGCCGGGCACCGGCCTGTCCGGCGGCCAGCAGCAGCGCCTCTGCATCGCCCGCGCCATCGCGGTCAATCCCGAGGTGATCCTGATGGACGAGCCCTGCTCGGCGCTCGATCCCATCGCCACCGCCAGGGTCGAAGAACTGATCGACGAGCTGCGCGAGAACTTCACCATCATCATCGTCACCCACTCCATGCAGCAGGCGGCCCGCGTGTCGCAGCGCACCGCGTTTTTCCATCTGGGCATCCTGGTGGAGCAGGGCGATACCGAGCAGATCTTCACCAGTCCACGGGACGAGCGCACCCAGGGCTACATCACCGGCCGCTTCGGCTGAGCCGGCGCGGATTCAACACACGAGAGCGACGATCGGAAAGCCAATGCCCCAAGCCAAGGACCATATCGTCAAGTCGTTCGACGAAGAGATCAAGAAGCTCAACAACTACATTACCCATATGGGCGGCCTGGCGGAGTCGCAGCTTCAGGCGGCGATCGAGACCCTGGTCAAGCGCGATGCCGACACGGCGAGCCGCATCATTCGGGACGATGCCAAGATCGACGAGCAGGAAGTTCTGATTTCGCAGCAGGTGGTGCGGCTGCTGGCGCTGCGCCAGCCCATGGCCATCGACCTGCGTCAGATCGTGGCGGCGCTGAAAATCTCCAGCGATCTCGAGCGCATCGGCGACTATGCCGCCAACGTGGCAAAGCGCGCGATCGCCCTATCCCAGATGCCGCCGTTGAAGCCGCTGTTCGCCATTCCGCGCATGGCGCGGCTGGTGCAGCATAGCATCAAGGACGTGCTGGACGCCTATACCGAGGCGGATGCCGACAAGGCGATCCAGGTGTGGCAACGGGATGAGGAGGTGGACGAAATGTACACCAGCCTGTTCCGCGAGCTCCTCACCTATATGATGGAGGATCAGCGGAACATCTCGGCCTCCATCCATCTGCTGTTCATCGCCAAGAATATAGAGCGGATGGGCGATCACGCCACCAACATCGCGGAAACCATTCACTTCATCGTCCACGGCCGCGATATCGCAGCCGTCCGGCCGAAGGGCGACAACACCAGCTTCGCCGTCCTGAAGGCCAATGATGCGGACGAGATGCCGAGTCTCGAGGAACGCCGTTGATGACCACCATGTCTCCTATTGTTCTTATCGTCGAAGACGAAGCGGCGTTGGTGACGCTGCTGCGCTACAACCTGGAACGCGAAGGGTTCCGGGTGGCCGAGGCGCGCGACGGCGAAGAGGCGCTGCTGGTGGCGCGGGAACAGAAGCCGGACCTGGTGCTGCTGGACTGGATGCTGCCGCTGCTGTCGGGCCTCGAGGTCTGCCGCCAGATGCGCCGCATGCCGGAAACCCGCGCCGTGCCGATCATCATGCTGACCGCGCGCGGCGAGGAAGGCGACAAGCTGCGCGGCCTGGACAGCGGCGCCGACGACTATGTCACCAAGCCCTTCAGCCCGAGCGAACTGATCGCCCGGGTGCGCGCCGTGCTGCGCCGCAGCCGGCCCTCCACCAACGGCGAGACCATGCAGTTCGAGGATTTGATCATGGACCTAGCGGCGCACCGGGTGCGGCGCAAGGGCCGCGACGTGCATCTGGGGCCGACGGAGTTCCGGCTGCTGCGCCATCTGCTGGAGCATCAGGGCCGGGTGTTCAACCGCGAGCAACTGCTGGACGCGGTTTGGGGCCACGACGTCTATGTCGAGCCGCGCACGGTGGACGTGCATATCCGCCGCTTGCGCAAGGCGCTGAACGGGCCGGAGGATTACGATCTGATCCGCACTGTGCGCTCGGCGGGGTATTCCCTGGACCGGGAGGAGTAGGGCGGGATTACAGCACAGCCAGCTCTTTCCGGTATGCCGCGACCGCCTCGAGCCCGAAGCAACTAAAGATAACGCGTTCGGGGAGAGCGTTGAAGCGCAGAAAATCTGCGACAGCCGAAACCGCGATAGCCGTGGCGCGATCCAGCGGGAATCCATAGGTGCCCGTGGAAATGGCGGGGAAGGCGATGGATCGGACGCCGTGGTCCCGCGCCAGCTCCAGGCTGTGGCGATAAGCGCCCGACAACAGCGCGTCCTCGTTTGACTTGCCGCCATTCCAGCCGGGGCCAACGGCGTGGATCACATGCTTTGCGTTAAGCCGGAAGCCAGGTGTGATCCGCGCCTCGCCGGTTGGGCAGCGATAGATCTTCTCGCAAGCCGCCGCCAGTTCCGGCCCGGCGGCGCGATGGATGGCGCCGCAGACACCGCCGCCCGGCAGCAGCCGGCTATTGGCGGCGTTGACGATGGCATCGACATCCAGCTTGGTGATGTCGCCCTCGGCGATCTCCATCCGGTCGCGCAGCGCAGTCACTTCGATTTCGCGCGAGCGATGGCTTCGACGATCATGCTGTTTGCCTCTTCCGCCTCGGCCCAGCGCCCGACCTTGGACCATTTGCCCTTCTCCAGATCCTTATAGTGGGTGAAGAAGTGGGCGATCTGTTCGGTCAGAATTTCCGGCAGCTGGCGGTAGGAGGCGATGCCGCGATGAAACGGATGCAGATCGTCCACCGGCACCGCCAGTATTTTTTCGTCCAGGCCCTTATCGTCTTCCATCAGCAAGACGCCGATGGGGCGAGAGCGGATGACCACGCCGGGCACGACGCGAGTCGGTCCCACCACCATGATATCGCAGGGATCGCCATCCTGGGACAGGGTGTGCGGGATGAAGCCGTAGTTGGCCGGATAGGTCATGGCCGTATACAGGAAGCGATCGACGAACAGCGCGCCCGAGTCCTTGTCGAGTTCGTACTTCACGGGCTCGCCGCCCAGCGGGATTTCGATGATGGCGTTGACATCCCAAGGCGGGTTGCGGCCGGTGGGAATCTTGCTGATGTCCATCGCAGCACCTCCCTATCCCGGGCCGGCCGCCCGCGAAGCCGACGGCGGCGGATAGCGCCGCATCATCCAAAGCAGCAACAGTAGTCCGGGGATGGCCACAAAAGTCGAGAGTATGAAGTAGTTGAACCAGCCCATCTGCTCCACGAGCACGCCGCCGGGAGACGACAAAACCGTGCGGCCGATAGCGGCGAGCGAAGAGAACAGCGCATAGTGGGTGCCGGTGAATGCGACATTGCAGAGGCCGGAGAGGTAGGCAACGAACGCAGCCGAGCCGATGCCGCCGCTCAGATTCTCGAGACCGATCGTCAGCATGAGGAAATAGACATCGTGGCCCACCTCGGCCTGGGCGGCGAACATCAGGTTCGACACCATCTGGACGATGCCGCCGATAAGCAGGCTGCGCATCAGACCGATCCGGACTACCAGGAGACCGCCCAGCGCGACACCGACAAGAGTGACGACGATGCCGAAGAACTTGCTGACATCGGCGATTTCGTCGTTGGTGAAACCCATGTTGACGTAGAACGCGGAGGAAATCACGCCAGCTACCGCATCACCCAGCTTGAACAGCACGATGAAGAGCAAGATGATCCACCAGCCATCGCGCGAGGCCATATCGCGGAACGGCGTGATTACCGTGTCGTCGAGCCAATTACGGACATCGGCATAGCCCGATCCGAGCGGCGAACGCGCTGCTGTGGCGGGCCGGGGCATCAGAGCAATCAGCGTCACCGGGACTGCAGCCGCCACGATGATGGCGGCGATGTTCGGCACCCATTTGGCCCAGGGCGCCCATTCCATGGACCCGAGCAGGGAAAATCTCACGATCCAGTAGGCACCGAGCCCGCACCCGACGATCAGAACTAGCGCGACAATGCGCCCCCATCTGGACTGCGCCGCGGTGGCTTCGGCGAAGACTCTGGCGCGGTTTGGCGGCTCCCGCGTCATCAGGACCGTAACGATGCCCACGAGCACGAACCCCGCCATCAACATATAGACGGCGGACCAGCCGATCTCGTCGACGACCCGTAGCGCGAGCCAACCGGAGGCAATCATGCCGAAGCGGTAACCGATCTGCGTCATAGCTGCGCCAGCGCCCTGCTGTTCATCATCCAACAGCTCGATGCGATAGGCGTCGATGACGACATCCTGGCTGGCCGAACAGAAGGCCACGGCGACGGCGCAGAAGACGGTCAGCATCGGCGTCAGCACCGGATCGGTGTTGCCGAGGGCGATGACGGAGATCAGCAGGCCGGATTGAGTCAAGATGGCCCAACCGCGGCGGCGCCCCATGCGGCCGAGCACTCCGGGCAGCGTCACCCGGTCCATGAAAGGGGCCCACAGGAATTTCAGGCTGTAGACAACTCCCACCAGCGCAAAGAAGCCAATCGTCGCGAGATCGACCCCGGCCCGCGCCTGCCAGACCTGCAGCGTAGCGCCGGTCAGCGCCAGCGGCAGGCCGGACGAGAATCCCATGAAGAGCACCGCGATCAACCGCGGTTCGCTGTACGTCGCCAGCGTCTGCAGCAGGGTCTTGGGCGTCGGCGCCGCCGAGCCGTTAGAGGCTGTCTCTTGCGTCGTCACCAACCCCTCGCTTCGCACTTGCCGGCTTCAACAGGGGCCCCGCCGGCGCGCCATGGGCCGCCCAACCCCATGCTTTTCCTGCGATTCGCCGCTGCCGTCAAAAGGCAATGGCCGGCGCCATCAGCCGGCGTCCGCTTCGGCGGCGCGTTCGGCGCGCTTGCGGTCATGGGGGCTGAGCAGCTTTTTCCGCAGGCGGATGCTTTTCGGCGTCACCTCCACCAGCTCGTCGTCGCCAATATAGGCGATCGACTTTTCCAGGGTCATCTGCCGCGGCGGCGTCAGGCGGATCGCCTCGTCCTTGGAGGTCGTGCGGATATTGGTGAGCTGCTTGCTCTTCATCGGGTTGACTTCCAGGTCGTTGCCCCGGCTGTGCTCGCCGATGATCATGCCTTCATAGACCTGGATGCCCGGATTAATGAACATCGGCCCCCGCTCCTCCAGATACCAGAGCGCGTAGGCGACCGAAGTGCCGTCGGTGTTGGAGATCAAGACGCCGTTGCGCCGGCCTTCGATCGTTCCCTTGAACGGCGCATAGCCGTGGAACATGCGGCTCATGATGCCGGTACCCCGGGTATCGGTGAGGAACTCGCCGTGATAGCCGATCAGGCCGCGGGTCGGCACGAAGAAGGTGAGGCGCGACTTGGCGCCGCCGGAGGGGCGCATATCCTGCAGCTCGCCGCGGCGCTGGCCGAGCTTCTCCACCACGACACCGGAGAATTCGTCGTCGACATCGACCTGAATTTCCTCGATCGGCTCCAGCCGCTGGCCGGTGGTGGGATCGGTCTTGAAGATCACCCGCGGCCGGCCGATGGACATCTCATAGCCTTCGCGGCGCATGGTCTCCACCAGGATGCCGAGCTGCAGCTCGCCGCGGCCGGCGACTTCGAAGGCTTCCTTGCCATCGGCCTCGCGGACGCGGATTGCCACATTGCCTTCGGCCTCGCGCTCGAGGCGCGCGCGGATCATGCGGCTGGTGACCTTGTCGCCTTCCTTGCCGGCGAGCGGCGAGTCGTTGACCGAGAAGGTCATCGCCAGGGTCGGCGGATCGATGGCGGTGGCATGGATCGGCGACGCCACCACGGAATCGGCGATGGTGTCGGCCACAGTGGTTTCCGTGAGGCCGGCGATGGCGACGATATCGCCCGCCACGGCTTCCTCGACCGGCAGCCGTTCCAGGCCGCGGAAGGACAAAAGCTTGGTCAGGCGCGCATGCTCGATGACCCGGCCAAATGGGCTGAGCGAACGCACATGCATGTTGATGCGCGCCACGCCGGAATGGATGCGGCCGGTGAGCACGCGGCCGACATAGGGATCGTACTCCAGCGTGGTCGCCAGCATGGAGAAGGGCGCGTCCATGTCGCCGGTGGCCGGCGGCACATGGCGGAGAATGAGATCGAACAGCGGCGCCAGATCCTTGCGCTCATCCTCCAGAGTGGTGGCCGCCCAGCCCTGCTTCGAGGAGGCGAACAGCGTCGGGAAATCCAGCTGCTCGTCGTTGGCGCCGAGCGCCGCGAAAAGATCGAACACCAGGTTATGCACCTCGGTGGCCCGGGCATCGGGCCGGTCCACCTTGTTGATCACCACGATCGGCCGCAGACGCAGCTTCAGCGCTTTCATGGTGACGAACTTGGTCTGGGGCATCGGACCTTCGGCGGCGTCCACCAGTACCACCGCGCCGTCCACCATGCTGAGGATGCGCTCCACCTCGCCGCCGAAATCGGCATGGCCGGGCGTATCCACGATGTTCAGGCGATGACCCTTCCATGCGACCGAGGTGCATTTCGACAGGATGGTAATGCCGCGTTCGCGCTCCAGATCGTTGGAGTCCATGGCCCGATCCATCACCTGCTGGTTGGCGCGGAAGGTGCCGCTCTGGCGCAGCAGCTGATCGACCAGCGTGGTCTTGCCGTGGTCGACATGGGCGATGATGGCGAAGTTATGGATGGTCATGAGCGGGCCACTTGTCTGGCGGGAGAGCGAAGATCGGCGGGCAGGAGATCGGCCAGGCGCACCTGCGGCCGCGGACCGATATGGCTGATCACTTCCGCCGCGGCGATGGCGCCGATGCGGCCGGCATCGAACAGGCTGCAGCCGACAGCATAGCCGTAAAGGAAGCCGGCGGCGAAGAGATCGCCGGCGCCGGTGGTGTCCACCACTTTGTCGACCCTCGCCGCATCCACCACATGCAGCTCGCCATCGGCGAAGATGACCGCGCCCTTTTCGCTGCGGGTCAGGGCAGCCACTTCGCATTTGCCGCGGGTGGCCTGCAGTGCGGCATCGAAGCTCTGCACCTGCCAGAGGGAACAGATCTCCATTTCGTTGGCGATAAGGATATCGATGTGATTCTCCACCAGATCCCGAAACGACGCCCGATGCCGTTCGACGCAGAAGGAATCGGAAAGCGTGAGCGCCACTTTGCGACCGGCGCCATGGGCAATGCGGGCGGCCTGCAGGAAGGCTTCCTTAGCCTGCGGCGGGTCCCAAAGATATCCCTCAAGATACACCACTTTCGACTGCTTGATCGTCTCCGGTTTCACATCGGCCGGGGTCAGGCTGAGACAGGCGCCCAGGTAGGTCTGCATGGTGCGCTGGGCATCGGGGGTGACGAAGATCAGGCTGCGGGCCGTGGGCGGGCCATCGACGGCCTGGGGCGTATCGAAGGCGACGCCGGCCGCCCGGATATCGTGGCGGAACAGGCCGCCGAACTGGTCATCCGCCACCTTGCCGATGAAGGCGGCGCGCCCTCCCAATGAGGCAACGCCGGCGGCGGTATTGGCGGCCGACCCGCCGGATGCCTCGATCGCCGGCCCCGCCTCGCGGTACAGGGCGCTCGCCCGATCGGCGTCGATCAGCGTCATGGCGCCTTTGGCAAGTCCTTGATTTTGCAAGAACTTATCGTCAGCGCGGCTGATGATATCGACGATGGCGTTGCCGATCGTGGCGACGTCGTAGCGGGTGTCGGCCATAGAGTCCCGATTTCGTTTGAGGGTCGTATGGCGGCTTCCGCCCGGCAGGGGCCAGAAGGCGCGGCCGGAGTATAGCCAGGAAGCCCTTCCGGACAAGCCGCAGCCCAAGGTTTGTCCTGCGGCATGACGGCCTCGATTCCGACGTATCTTGAGCCCAGGGCCGGGCATCGCTACATAGCAGCGATCAGAAATCATCAGTTCCGGCCGGTCTTTGATCCAATCCCTGCTCCGCGGCTTTCAGCAGCTGTTCGACCCGCCGACGCGCCGACTGGTGATATTCAGCGCGCTTCTCGCGCTGGGCGTGCTGGTCGTGCTGGCGATCGTACTTTGGTTCCTGCTGGCGCAACTGAAGCTGCTTGAATGGGAGTGGGCGCAAGGGGCGCTGGAGATCCTGGCGGGCGCCGGTCTGCTGTTTCTGGTGTGGCTGCTATTTCCGGCAGCGCTGTCGGCGACCATGAGCCTATTCCTCGACTCGGTCACCGCGCAGGTTGAGCGCCTGCATTATCCCGGCCTGCCGCCGCCGCGCCGTCAGGCGATCCATGAGTCGGTGTGGAATGGCGTGAAGCTTGCGCTGGTCGCGCTCGGCCTGAATATTCTGGCGCTGCCGGTTTATCTGTTGGGACTCTTCTTTCCGCCACTGTTTTTCTTTGTTTTCTACGCGCTGAATGGCTATCTTCTTGGTCGTGAATACTTTGAGACCGTAGCGCTTCGTCGCCTTAGCGCAGGTGAGGCAGGCGAGCTGTGGCGGAGAGAGAAAGGGCGGCTGATCGTCGCCGGTGTCGTGATCACCCTCATGCTGACGATCCCCTTTCTCAATCTCGTTGCGCCCGTTGTGGCGACAGCTTTTATGCTTCACCTGTTTGAGTCTATGCGTACGCCGGAGCGCGCGGCCCGCGTCTAGAGGCACTTTGAACGGCGTTCATTCATCGGCCGGAGTCGGCAGCGGCAATCTGGAGCAGAGGACGCTCCAGCACCGGGCATTGACGTTGAGCCGCTGGAACCAGTCGGCTGCCGCATTCCATCCCCAGGCGTTCGGAGAATTCCGACCGCCCCTGGCTGACAAAAGGGGATGGAAGGGGGCCACATGTAAGGAAAGCATTACGCGCCATCGGTGGCAGCCGAGGTATGTTTTCTGGGCCGGGGTTTTGCTGGCGGCTTTGCTGACGGGCTGTCAGGCGCCGCAACCCACTCCCGACGCCAAGACCGCCGTGAGCCCTCCCCCGTCGGCGCCGGACCCGTCGGCCAAGATCAGCGCCGCGCAGACGTCGTCCGTCCTGGGCCTGCAGCCTCGCGAATTGCAAAAGATGCTAGGGTTGCCGAAGCTGGTGCGCCGCGACGCGCCCGCGGAGATATGGCAGTACCGCAGCGAGGCTTGCGTGCTCGATGTCTTCATCTATCGGGTGGCGGCCGGGGCCCGGGTGAAATATGCGGAAGCGCGCACCATTCAGGCCGAGCCGGCGAAAACCGACGATTGCGTCAAGGCGATCCGGCAGCAGAACTCACCGGACAGGCTGCCGACCTGACGCTCGCTTTGCCACCTTCGACCCTGGCGGCCTGCTTTTCCCCGATTTGACCGGCGTGGTTTTCTTCGCCGGCATCGTCGTGGCCGGGACGGTCTTCTCCTTGAAAGCGCAGAGCTCATTGAGCACGCAGCGGGGGCAATCGGGCTTTCGCGCCGTGCAGACATAGCGGCCATGGAGGATCAGCCAGTGATGGGCGTGCAGCTTCCAGCGATCGGGCACGATCTTTTCCAGGGCCCGCTCGACCTCGTCGGGAGTCTTTCCGGGCGCCAGGCCGGTGCGGTTGCCGAGGCGGAAGATGTGGGTATCGACGGCGATGGTCGGCTGGCCGAAGGCAATGTTCAGCACCACATTTGCGGTCTTGCGGCCGACGCCCGGCAATTCCTGCAGTTTTTCCCGATCCGGCGGAACCTTGCCGTCATAGCGGTCGATCAGGATTCGGCTGAGGGCGATGACGTTCTTGGCCTTGGTGTTGAACAGGCCGATGGTTTTGATGTAGCCCTTCAGCCGCTCTTCTCCGAGCGCGATCATTTTCTCGGGTGTGTCAGCGACTTTGAACAGTTCCACCGTCGCCTTGTTCACGCTGGCATCGGTCGCCTGCGCCGATAGGACCACCGCGACGAGAAGCGTGTAGGGATTGATGTATTCCAGCTCACCCCGCGGGTTGGGGTTGAGCGCCGCGAGGCGGCTGAAGAACTGGTCGACATCGATCTTGCGGGCGGCCATGACGGGACCTTGGGCTTGGAAGGCGAGGTTCGGCGGATGTCGTCTGCGCATCAAATCTAGCGGTCGGGAGCAGCAAGCGCCAAGGGGCAGACGTCATGGCGCCGGCCGCCGCTTTGCCGGGCGCGAGCCGACGGCTTATAATCGCGCTATGGACGCATTGCCCGTGAAGAAAGCCGTGGAAAACCCCGTCCTCCTCGACGCCATCCTGCATCCCTATCGCAGCTTGAGCCGCCGCGGCTTCGCCATTTTGATGACGGCGGTGGCGCTGGTCGGATTCACCGGTGGTGTGGCCTTCGTCTATCTCGGCGCCTGGCCCATCGCCGGTTTCGGCATTGTCGAGCTGGGCCTCTTCTATGTCATGTTCCGCCTCAGTTATCGCAGCGCGAAATTGTTCGAGCGGGTGCGGTTGACGCGCCATGAGCTGACCATCGAACGCCATGAAGCGAACGGCAAGATCAGGCAGTGGCAGTTTCAGACCTATTGGCTGCGGGTGGCGATGGACGATCCGCCGGCCTCCAACAGCCAGCTCACCCTGTCATCCCACGGCAGGCAACTGGTCATCGGCAGCTTTCTGACGGCCGACGAGCGCGCCGATTTCGCCCGCGTGCTGAAAACGGCCTTGGCCGATTTGCGCTAAGGCAATAGCGGACCACCGACGGATCTCATGCACGGTCATCGCCGCGACTATGTCCTGCTGCTCACGCTGGGTGCGATCTGGGGCGGGTCCTTCCTGCTGATCAAGCTGGCTGTCGCCGACATACCGCCGATGACCGTGGCCGCCATCCGGATTGCTATCGGCGCGGCGGTAATTGCCGCGGTCGCCAGGATCCACGGTCAGCGCCTTTCGGATTTGCGCCGCGCCTGGCTGCCGCTGCTGGCGATGGGATCATTGGGCACCATGCTGCCTTTCGTGCTGATCAATTGGGGCGAGACCCACATCGACAGCGGCCTGGCGGCGATCCTGATGTCGGCGGTGCCCTTCAGCACTGTGCTGCTGGCCCATATCTTCGTCCATGACGAGCCGCTGAGCTGGGGCAAGATCATCGGCGTCCTGCTGGGCTTCCTCGGCGTTCTCGTGCTGATCGGCCCGCAGGCGCTGACGCAGCTCGGCGGCGAAACGCTGGGGCAATTGGCCGTGATCCTCGCCACTTTCTGCTATGCCGCCAACAGCATCGTTGCCCGGCGGCTACGGCATCTGAGCAGTGAGTCCGCGGGCGCCGGCATGCTGATCGCGGCGGCGATTTGCAGCGTGCCGCTGAGCCTGCTGCTGGACCGGCCTTGGGAACTGGCGCCGTCCTGGCAATCGCTGATCGCGGTCGCCACGCTGGGGTGGCTTTGCACCGGCGTGGGTTATCTCTTGTTCTTTCGCATCATCGCCAGCGCCGGTGCCGGCTTTGTCTCGCTCAACAACTTCCTGGTGCCGCTCTGCGGCGTCATGTGGGGTGCAATCGTGCTGCAAGAGCGGCTGGAGCCGCGGGCGTTCGTCGCGCTGGTTCTGATCCTGGCCGGTGTTGCGGCGCCCCGCTTGTTGCGGGGCAAGGCCGCGCTACCCGGCGCGCCCGGTCATTCCGACAGGCCCAGCACGTCGGCCATGGAATAGAAACCGGGCGGCTTGTCCTGGGCCCACAGGGCGGCGCGGATGGCGCCGCGGGCAAAGATCTCCCGGCTGGTCGCCTTGTGGGTAATTTCCACGCGCTCGCCATCGGCGGCGAAGACCACCGTATGCTCGCCCACCACATCGCCGCCGCGCAGAACGGCGAAACCGATATCGCCGCGGCGGCGGGCTCCGGTCATGCCGTCCCGTCCCCGGGCGGCGACACGGTCAAGGGAAACGCCCCTGCCTTCGGCGGCGGCCTTGCCCAGGGCCAGCGCCGTGCCCGAGGGCGCATCAACCTTGGCCCGGTGATGCATCTCGACGATTTCGATATCCCAGTCATGATCCAGCGAACGGGCCACCTGGGTCACCAGCCGCAGCAGGAGGTTGACCCCCAGGCTCATATTCGGCGCCAGGACGATGGTGGTCTGCCTAGCATGGCGCTGCAGCATCGTGAGCTGCGCCTGCTCCAGCCCGGTGGTGCCGATAACATGGACCTTGCGCCGCTTCGCCGCCAGTTCCGCATGGTGCAGGGTGGCAGTCGGGCTGGTGAATTCAAGCACCGCGTCGGCCGCCTCGAACAGATCGCTGGCATCTTCGCTGACCGGGACGCCCAAGGGCTCGATGCCCGCAAGGGCGCCGACATCGCGGCCGATCGTCGAGGCGCCGGCACGCTCGACGCCGCCCACCACCAGGCAGCGCTCATTGGCGGCCGCCGCACGTATCAGCATCTGACCCATGCGCCCGGCACAGCCGATGACGCCGATCCTGAGCGCGCCCTTGGCATTGCGGCCGCTCAGCACAATACGCGGCGGTGTCGGGCCGGGGCGATTGCTGCCGGTGGATTTGTTGCTCTTGAGTTTCGTCATCGGGGCCTGCCGTATGCTGGCCGGCAGTGTGTGATGGCCCCCGGCGCCGGACAACCGAAAATTGCCGCCCTGGCCGTGGCAAGACCGAGGCCGCGCCTGTACAGGGCTAGTCCTTCAGGTCTTCCCAGAAGTCCCGCACCTTGGAGAAGAAGCTCTCGGACTGCGGGCTGTGGGACTTGCCCTTGCCGGCAGCGTCGAACTGGCGGAGAAATTCCTGCTGCTGCTTGGTGAGATTGATCGGCGTCTCCACCGACAATTCTACATACATGTCGCCGCGGGCCGGCGAGCGCAGGATGCTCATGCCCTTGCCGCGCATGCGGAATTGCTGCCCTGTCTGGGCACCGGCGGGAATATTGAGGCGCACCCGGGTGCCGTCGATGTTGGGCACTTCCACATTGCCGCCAAGAGCCGCCGTCACCATGGGAATCGGCACGCGGCAATGGAGGTCGCTGCCGTCGCGGCGAAAGATCGGGTGAGTGGCGATGGTGAGGAAGATATAGAGATCGCCCGCCGGCGCGCCATTCATGCCGGCCTCGCCTTCGCTGGCGAGGCGGATGCGCGTGCCATCCTCGACACCGGCGGGGATATTGACCGACAAGGTCTTTTCCTTGCGGATGCGGCCGCTGCCGGTGCAGGTCTTGCAGGCCTTTTCGATGACGCGGCCGCTGCCGCCGCAGGTCTGGCAGGCCCGCTCGATGGTGAAGAAGCCCTGGCTGGCGCGCATGCGGCCGGATCCGCGGCAAGTTGGACAACTTACCGGCTGGGCGCCCTTTTCGCCGCCGCTGCCATGGCAGGCTTCGCAGGACACCGTACCGGGCACGCGCACCGTCGTCTGCTTGCCGCTGAAGGCGTCCTGCAGGCTGATCGTCAGGTTATAGCGCAGATCGGCGCCGCGGGCGCGCGCCTGCTGGCCGCCGCGCCGGCCGCCCATGAATTCGCTGAACATCTCGTCGAAGATGTCGGCGAAATTGGTGGCTGAGAAATCGAAGCCCGGGGCGCCGGGACGGCCGCCGCCCATGCCCTGTTCGAAAGCGGCATGACCGAAGCGATCATAGGCCGCGCGCTTCTGATCGTCCTTCAGGACGTCATAGGCCTCGTTCAATTCCTTGAATTTGTGCTCGGCGGCTTTGTCGCCCGGATTCTTGTCCGGGTGATGCTTCATCGCGAGCTTACGGAACGCCTTTTTCACGGCGTCCGCGTCGGCATCACGGGAGACGCCCAGCAGTTCGTAGTAATCCTGCTTCGCCATGGATGCGGCGCCGATTCCAACCTATATGCCGTCAGCCGGCTTCATCGACCAAACCCGTCATCGCCGGCTGACGGCGATGACTCGCTGCGTTCAACCGCCCGCGATCAGGCTGCGCCGCCTTTGCGATTGTCTTTCACTTCCTCGAAATCGGCGTCGACAACATTTTCGCCGGACTTGCCGCCGCCGCCGGATCCGCCCGGGGACGCGCCGCTTGCGCCGGAAGTCCCGCCTTGCTGCGACTTATATATAGCCTCGCCCAGCTTGTAGGAAGCTTGCAGGGCGGCATCGGCCTTCGCCTTCATCAGCTCGGCGTCTTCGCCTTCCATGGATTTACGCAGATCGCTCAGGGCATTCTCGATCGCGGACTTTTCGCTGTTGCCGACCTTGTCGCCATGCTCTTTGAGCTGTTTTTCAATTTCGTGAACGACGTGATCGCCGCGGTTGCGCGCCTCGACGACGGCTTTGCGCTTCTTGTCCTCGGCCGAGTGGGCCTCCGCATCTTTGACCATGCGGTCGATATCCGAATCCGACAGGCCGCCGGAGGCCTGAATGCGAATCTGCTGCTCCTTGGTCGTGGCCTTGTCCTTGGCGGACACGTTCACGATGCCGTTGGCATCGATGTCGAACGTGACCTCGATCTGCGGCATGCCCCGGGGTGCGGGCGGAATGCCCACGAGATCGAACTGGCCGAGCAATTTGTTGTCGGCCGCCATCTCGCGCTCGCCCTGGAAGACGCGGATGGTGACCGCGGTCTGTCCGTCCTCGGCGGTGGAGAAGGTCTGGCCCTTCTTGGTGGGAATGGTGGTGTTGCGGTCGATCAGGCGGGTGAAGACGCCGCCCAGAGTCTCGATGCCCAGGGACAGCGGCGTCACGTCCAGCAGCAGCACGTCCTTGACTTCGCCCTTGAGGACGCCGCCCTGGATCGCAGCACCGATCGCCACGACTTCGTCGGGGTTCACGCCCCGGTGCGGCTCGCGGCCGAAGAACTCCTTCACCGTCTCGAACACCTTGGGCATGCGGGTCATGCCGCCGACCAGGATCACTTCGTTGATCTCCGACGCCTTGATGCCGGCGTCTTTCAGCGCCGCCTTGCAGGGCTCGACCGTGCGCTGGATCAGATCGTCCACCAGCGATTCGAGCTTGGCGCGGGTCAGCTTGATATTGAGATGCTTAGGCCCGTTCTGGTCCGCGGTGATGAACGGCAGGTTGACTTCGGTCTGGATGGCGCTGGAAAGCTCGATCTTCGCCTTTTCGGCGGCTTCCTTCAGCCGCTGCAGGGCGAGCTTGTCCTTGCGCAGATCGATGCCGGTCTCTTTCTTGAACTCGTCGGCGAGATAGTCGATGACCCGGGCGTCGAAATCCTCGCCGCCCAGGAAGGTGTCGCCGTTGGTGGATTTCACTTCGAAGACGCCGTCGCCGATTTCCAGCACGGAGATATCGAAGGTGCCGCCGCCGAGATCGTACACGGCGATGATGCCGCTGCCCTTCTTTTCCAGGCCATAGGCCAGGGCGGCCGCCGTCGGCTCGTTGATGATGCGCAGCACCTCGAGGCCGGCGATGCGGCCGGCGTCCTTGGTCGCCTGGCGCTGGGAGTCGTTGAAGTAGGCGGGAACGGTGATGACGGCCTGGCTGACCTTCTCGCCGAGATAGCTCTCCGCCGTCTCCTTCATCTTCTGCAGGATGAAGGCGCTGATCTGGGAGGGGGAGTATTTCTTCTGCTGGGCTTCGACCCAGGCATCGCCATTGTCGCCGGGAACGATCTTGTAGGGGACCAGCCCCTTGTCCTTTTCCGTCAGCGGATCGTCATAGCGGCGGCCGATCAGGCGCTTGATGGCGAAAAGGGTATTTTCCGGGTTGGTCACCGCCTGGCGCTTGGCAGCCTGGCCGACGAGGCGTTCGCCCGTATCCGTGAATGCGACCTGGGACGGCGTGGTGCGCGTGCCCTCCGCGTTCTCGATGACCTTGACGTCCTTGCCCTCCATGACAGCCACGCAGGAATTCGTGGTGCCGAGGTCGATGCCGATGACTTTGCTCATATATCCCTCGCTCGAACAGCAAACCCGCTCTTGCCGACCTTCACAATCGAAGCATCGGCCGGGTTCCTTCTCATGCCCGCTTTGCCAACAGCAGATTTGGGCTTTACGCCCCTGCTGCCGCGTATTTTGGCACGGGGCTTATATAAGCAGGGTTAATGGCCACGCAAGTCTTGAAGCCGAGCTTTATGCTCCTATCTCGGTGATTGATCTGGGTATTTCGACAAATCCGCCGCCGCCGGACCGGCCCCGCGGCCAACAAAAGCGGGCCAAAAGCGCGGCATTTACGATTTGCTAACCGTCCTTTGCTACCCAGAAGCTATGAGCGAAGCAAACAATATTGACCAGCCTGAACCCCAGGAGACCGAGGACCCCGGCAATCCCGAATGGGCCCTGCGCGCCCTGCAATATGGGATGCTGCTCACCATGCTGCTGGGGATCGGCATTGCCGGCCTCGCCGGTGGCGAGCTGGGATCCATCGGCCTCGCCGTCGGCGGCGGCGTGATCGCGGC
>Ga0184612_10000443_pt1 | contig 19232 bp, 13 predicted proteins | sample PLM3_60_coex_FD_133163 | JGI IMG/M metagenome (GOLD analysis project Ga0184612, IMG submission 133163) | Groundwater sediment microbial communities from an aquifer in East River, Colorado, USA - PLM3_60_coex | ecosystem: Environmental > Terrestrial > Soil > Riparian zone | place: USA: East... | reverse complement strand
CGGGACGCGGATCCCGCGGATCGGTCAAACATTCTCGCGGGACGCGGATCCCGCGGATCGGTCAAACATTCTCACGGGACGCGGATCACGCGGGTTTCGCAGAGTCATCATTCGCGGGCGGCACATGGCGTGGGCTCTTGCGGGCGTTCTCGTAGATGACCCGACTGAACTCGGGCCGGCGTCCGAAGTTCAACAACAGGCCGACCTCGAGGTCGGTGGCCTTCAGGTAGTGAAGGACCTGCGCCTTGTTGAACGGGTCCACTTCCGGCCTGGCTTTGACTTCCACGATTACTCGCGACTGGACGATGAGGTCGGCCTTGAACTTCACGATTTGATGGCCTCGGAACCACACTGGCAACGGCACCTCCTCATCCACTGATAACGCGGCGTCGCGGATTGCAATCGCCATCGCACGGCACAGCACGAACTCTGGAAATCCAGCCAGCTCGTTGTACACATCGAAGAAGGCTTTGATCACCACCTCGGTGAGGTCTTCGTGTTTGAGCTTCGCTTGTTGAGGATTCATGTCCACAAAGGGAGCAAAACCCCGGCCGCTCGAAAAGTCGTTCGAATTGTCAATTGTGGTCACTGAAAGTGGCAATGGCTACAACCTCAACCCGGGGCGGAGCTCGCGAATTCTGCAACCCACCTTGCCATCAGAGCGAGTCGGAAGAGATCTCGAGATCTGTGTGATCCGCGTCCCGTGAAGCCTGTGAGATCCGCATGATCCGCGTCCCGTGAAAGGGCTGTGAGATCCGCGTGATCCGCGTCCCGTGAAAAGGGCTGTGTGATCCGCGTGATCCGCGTCCCGTGAAAAGGGCTGTGTGATCCGCGTCCCGTTGAGAACTCCGTGAGATCCGCGATTCAGGGAGCCACTGCTCGGCGTATGCACTCGTGCACCCGCGCCACCCCATCGGTCAGCGATGCGGGCCCAGGTTGCAGGATATACGTCGACTTGATCTCGTAGATGTGATCGGCGCGCACCGCGCTCACGCGATCCCAGCCGGGCCGCTCGACGATCGTTCGCTTCTTCATCGCCTTCCCGCACCAGGATGCAATGATGACCTCGGGGTCCCGTGCCGCGACCTCGTCAGGCGAGACGATCCGGTTCTTCGCGAGGCTCTCGGTCCGGAGCGCCGGGAACAGCGAGTCGCCGCCGGCGATCTCGACCAGTTCGTCCACCCAGCAGATCCCCGAGATGAGCGGGCTGTCCCACTCCTCGAAGAACACCCGAGGGCGCCGGTCGAGCGCCGCCGCCTTCGCACGCACATCGTCGAGGCCGCGCTCGAGCGAATCGGCGAGCTCGGCTGCGCGATCCCCACGACCTACGAGCGCGCCCACCATCCGAATCATCTGCAGAATCCCGGCGATGCTGCGCTGATTGAACGTCACCACCGTATTACCACGCCGGATCAACTCCGCGGCGATGTCGGCCTGCAGGTCGGAGAACGCCAGGATGAGATCGGGCCGCAGCGCCTCGATCTTGTCGAAGCGGGCGTTGATGAACGCAGATACCTTCGGTTTCTGACGTGCCTCCGGCGGCCGAACGGTGTAGCCCGAAATGCCAACGACACGATCGCCTTCTCCAAGGAGATACAACGTCTCGGTCGTCTCTTCGGTCAGGCAGACGATGCGCGAAGGGTAGCGTGTGCCCACCACGCCGTAATTATTTCCTGCGTCAGCGCTCATTTGTGTAGTTGTTGCACGAGCTGGATCCTGCTGAGCTCGCGCGACGCTTCGAGCTCAACTGGAACGCAGTGCGATAAATACAGCCGTTTCTGCTTGTCGGCGTTGCTGGCAGCGCTCTTGCCAAGAAGTCTGCCTAACATCAGATTCTGCGAGTGAGTTGGATCAACGTACACGTCCGTCCCCCAGCACTGACGTGATGCGCGCTGTGTTCTAGAGGCGCGCGGAAGTTTAACCGGGAGTAGAACGTTGCCGAAAAGGCTGATTCAGGGCGGAGCTCTGTCCGCTGTGGCGATAGTGTGCGCGCTGGCCGCCAGCGCTGGTCGACTGAGTGCGGGGGCCACGCTGCCCCCTGGATGGGCGAGCCAGGATATCGGAAGCCCGGGCGTCGCGGGCAGCGCGAGCGCGACGTCGGGGACGTGGACGCTCGACGGCGGTGGAGCCGACGTGTATGGAACGTCCGACGAGCTCCACTTCGCGTATCAGCGGATGACCGGCGACCTGGACATCCGCGTGCGCGTGACGAGCCTCGAGAACGTCGCCCGCTGGTCCAAGGCCGGCGTGATGATCCGCGAATCGCTCGACGCCAATGCGCGCAACGCGTTCGTGCTGGTCTCGCCCGAGCGCGGTCGGGCGTTCCAGAAGCGAACCACGCCGGGCGGCAACACGACGCGGACGTTGGGCGGCTCGGGCACGGCGCCTGTGTGGCTGCGCCTGGTCCGGCAGGGCAGTCAGTTCACGGGCTATCTTTCGGCGGATGGCACGTCCTGGACGAGGACCGGCACCGCCACCATCAACATGACGGCCGCCGTGTATGTAGGTTTGGCCGTGACTGGCCGCGACGATGCGACGTCGGCGACGGCGACGTTCACGAATCTGCAGACCGCGGCCGGGCTCCCGGCTCCCTGGACCAATCGTGACATCGGCAGTCCCGCGCTCGCCGGCTCGGCGTCTGCCGCCGGCGACACCTTCACCGTGACCGGAGGTGGCAGCGACATCTGGGACACGCTCGATCAGTTTCATTTCGTCAGCCAGCCGCTGCAGGGGGACGTCGAGGTCATCGCGCGGGTCGCCTCGTTCCAGCAGGCCGACGCGTGGTCGAAGGCAGGAGTCATGATTCGCGAATCGCTCGCGCGCGATTCACGCCATGCGTTCATGATGGCCACCGGCGCGCAATGGGCGTTCCAGCGTCGGATCGCGACCGCGGGCATCAGCTATCACCTGCCCGGCCCGAGCGGCGCCGCTCCAGGCTGGGTGCGGCTCGTCCGCGAAGGTAATTTGTTCACTGCGTATCTCTCCAGCGACGGGACGACCTGGTCGCTCGTCGGCACGGACACGATTGCGATGGCATCGACGGTCTACGTGGGCCTCGCGGTGACCAGCCACAACAGTGCGGCAACCGCGACCGCCACGTTCACCAACGTGACGGCGCGAACTGCCACGACCGGGACGAATCAGCCGCCGACCGTGTCGATCACGAGCCCCACGTCTGGTGCGACGTTCACGGAACCGGCCACGATCACGGTCGGCGCTTCAGCGAGCGACACAGATGGCACGATCACCAAGGTCGATTTCTACCTGGGCTCGCAGCTCATCGGGACCGATTCGACCAATTCCTACAGCGCGACACTTACTAACGCTACGGCGGGCACGTATCCCCTGACGGCCGTGGCGACCGACAGCGACGGCGTGACTGCCACCTCGTCGCCCGTCAGCGTCACCGTCAACACGCCGAACAATCAGGCGCCCACGGTGTCGCTGACGAGTCCGGCGGCGGGAGCGACCTTCACCGCGCCGGCGAGCGTCGCGATCAGCGCGTCTGCCAGCGATGCGGACGGCACGGTTGCGCAGGTGGACTTCTATCAGGGGTCGACACTCATCGGGTCGGACACCAGCAGCCCCTATGGCTATAACTGGGCCAACGTAGCTGCGGGGTCGTATCAGCTGACCGCGATTGCGCGGGACAACGGTGGCGCTACCAGGACCTCGGCCGCGCTATCGGTGACCGTCAATTCGGCGAGCAACCAGGCGCCATCGGTGTCCTTGACGACGCCCGCGTCGGGCGCGTCGTTCACCGCGCCCGCGAATATCACGCTCAACGCGACTGCCAGCGATACGGACGGCACGGTTACACGGGTCGAGTTCTATCGCGGAACGACGCTCATCTCGTCCGACACGAGCAGCCCGTATTCGGCGGTCTGGAACGGCGCGACGGCCGGCAGCTATGCGCTGACGGCTCGTTCCTTTGACAACGGCGGGGCGACGCGCACGTCGACGGCCGTGAACATCACCGTCACTGCCGCGCCCAATCAGCTGCCGACCGTTTCGATCACGAATCCGATTGCGGGACAATCCTTCACTGCACCGGCGTCGCTGACGATTGCTGCCGCGGCCAGCGACACCGATGGCACGATCACCGGAGTGGACTTCCTCGTCGGCGGCCAGGTCGTCGGGACCGATTCCACGAGTCCCTACCAGGCGGTGTGGGCCAACGTCGCCGCCGGCAGCTACTCGCTGACCGCCGTCGCGCGCGACAACTCCGGCGGCACGCGAACGTCGGTGGCCGTGGCGGTGACGGTCACCGCGACCGCGCCCCGTCCGAGCACGGTCGTGTTCGGCGCCTCCGTCGATCACGCGACGAACGTCACCTCGTACATCGTGGCGCTCTATCGCTCGACCGATCCCGTCACGGCCAGCCCGGTCGCGACGCGCGACCTCGGCAAGCCGGCTGTTGTCGCCGGCGAGATCTCGGTCGTCATCTCTACCCTGGTCGATCCGCTGCCGGCCGGCTCGTACTATGCCGTCGTGCGCGCGTCAGGCCCAGGAGGCACAACCGCGAGCGCACCGTCAGCGGCGTTCACGAAATAAGTACTCAGGGATCGGGGATCAGGGATCGGAAAGAGCTTACTGAGTCAACGGCGATCGTATGCTCTTGCCTGATCCCTGATCCCTGATCCCCATCCCCGATCCCCGATCCCCGATCGTTGGCCTCCGGCCCGTGGCTTATACTGGCGGCCATGCCTCGCGTTGGGTCTTTTCTTGTCCTCCTGTGCCTCGTCTCTGCTGCTCAGGGTGGCTGGCACCTTTCTGGGGAAGATGCCAGCCACCTTGCGCACCTTGCCCAGCGGGGCCGAACGACAAGCAAGAAGCCGGCGCCGGCGCCGAAGCCGGTGCCGAAGACCGAGCCGGCTGAGGTCAAGTGCCCCGAAGCGCTGGGCACGGGGTTGAGGACCAAGGCCAGCTTCTGCTTCGTCCTCGCGGGCCGCGACCCGGCGGAGGGCGTGGTCGTGTCGATTCCACCCCACACGCAGGCGACCCTGACCTTCGATCTGCACAACCGGCACACCTATTCTGAAGAGGAGATCCGGGCGGGCCGCGGGTTCGCCAGATACACTGCCGTCATCGGCGTGCTGTCGATGAGCGGAGACCTCCTCGGCCGGGGTGCCGTACAGACAGAGTTTCGGTCGGTGAAGGATCTGTACGACCGCATCTCCGGCGGTGCTGGGCCGGGCGGAACGAAGGCGGTCGCGCCGCTCGGGCGCGAGCAGGTCAGCCTTGCGATTCCGGCGGGCGTCGATCAGGTGAGCCTGCTCGGCGAAGTCCTCGAAGCCACGACCGTCGCCGGCCGCGAGGTCGCGACGCCGGGCCGGCCAGTGGCGATCATCAGCAACGTGCAGGTTACATATCTTCCGGCTCCGCCGCCGCGGAAGCGGTAGCTGGCTCGCGGCTCATCGCTCGCGAACCGCGAACTGCGACCCGCGCTATGATCGTGAGATGGTACTTCGTGATGTTGTCGTCCTCGGCGCGGGTCCTGCCGGGCTTGCCACGGCTATCGCCGCGGCCAAAAGCAATCTGTCGTGTCAGGTCATCGAAAAGGGCGCGCTCGTCAATTCGCTCCTGCACTATCCGACCGAGATGGTCTTCTTCACGACCCCCGAGCTGATGGAAATCGGGGGCATGCCGTTTGTCAGCCCCTACGACAAGCCGACGCGGCTAGAAGCGCTCCGCTATTACCGTCGCGTCTCCGACGCCTACAAGCTCGACATCGTCTTCGACGAGGCCGTCGTTGCGGTAACGCAAGAGGCGTCGCTGCCCGACGGCGGCGGGTCGCTCGTGGTCGACACGCGCTCGACTCGTGGCGTGCGCCGGTCCATTCACGGGCGCACGGTGGTTGTCGCCACCGGCGCGTATGACATCCCCAATCGCATCGGCGTGCCCGGAGAGGACCTTCCGCACGTCTCGCACTACTTCACGCAGCCCCACCCGTTCTTCAGGAAGAAGGTGGTCGTGGTCGGCGGGAAGAACTCGGCCGCGGAAGCGGCGCTCGACCTCTTTCGCGCCGGCGCGCGAGTCACGATCGTCCATCGCCGCGCCGCCATGGGCGACTCCATCAAGTACTGGGTCAAGCCCGACATCGACAACCGCATCAAGGAAGGGTCGATTCCGGCGCGCTTCGACACGCGCGTCGTCGAGATTCGTCCCACGAGCGTGGTCGTCAAGCGGGAGGGCGTGATCGACGAGGACGTGATCGAGGCCGACGCGGTGTTCCTGCTCACGGGGTACGGGTCCGACACGACTCTGCTGCGAAGCGCGGGGATCGAGATCAATGCCGAGACGTGCGGGCCCGTCTTCGACGCCGAGACGTTCGAGACCAACGTGCCTGGCCTTTACACGGTGGGTGCGATGGTGGCGGGCGTCCAGAGCGGCCGGATCTTCATCGAGAACGGCCGCTTCCACGGGGAGAAGGCGATAGAAGCGATCGTGGCGAAGCTGCGACCGACCATAACTTCCGCCTGAAGGCGGAAGCCACAGGATTACTCTAAGCAGCTGAAAGCTGAGAGCTGAGAGCTGCTGTCAGTGTTCCCCGCCCCATTTGTTCTGAGCGACGATCACCTTCATCTCGAGCAGCTCGATGAGCGACCGGCAGCGGGCGAGCAGGCCGTCGCGTTCCAGGAGCGCCTGTTTTTCGACGGGCTCGAGCTCGAGGTACTGCGCCAGCGCGTTGACGAGGTCTTCATCGGCCATCGATGGCGGCACTTTGGCATCGGCGCCCCGTCCCTTGGGCTGGGGCACCAGCAGCGCCTCGAGCCGCCGCCGCGCGAGGCGCATCTCGTCTCTGTCGCCGCCGTTGGCGGGTGGCTCCTCGATGCTGTCGACGCGCGCCAGGCGATAGGCCCGGCTGTCGTCCTCGTCGAGGACGCGAAACTTCTCCAGGCCCTGCAGGACGATGTTGAAACGGCCATCCCCGAGGCGTTCAGCGTGCGTGATGAGGCCCGCGCAGCCCACGGGATAGATCGCCGGACGGCCCTCGTAGGCGTCTTCCCAGCCCGGCCGCAGCAACACCATCCCGAGAATGCGGTCCTCTGCGAGCGCATCCGACACCATGTCGCGGTACCGATCCTCGAACACGTGCAGCGGTAGGAACACGTTCGGGAAGAGCACGACGTTCGGCAGCGGGAAGAGAGGGATGGTCGGTGGCAGCACGTCTTATCCGCAGCTCTAGTGGATGGTCCTCGTCTTCTTGTCCATGTAGTCCATCAGCACGTACTTGCCGAGAGTCCGTGGCGTCGTGAAATAGGCCTTGCCGTGGCAGATTTCAGCGACCTTCCGGACGAAGCTGACGAGGTCGTGGTCCCGCGCCAGCATGAACGTGTTGATCAGGATGCCGGCCTTGCGGCACGCGGCCACCTCCGCGAACGTTTCGGAGACGATGAAGGGGTCGAGGCCGAACGCGTTGCGGTAGATGCGCCCGTCGGGGCGCGTGAGCGCCGAGGGCTTGCCGTCGGTGATCATGACGATCTGCCGCATGTCCTTGCGCTGGCGTTCGAGGAGACGCCGGGCGAGCCGGAGGCCTTCGCGGGTGTTGGTGTAGTAGGGTCCGACCCTGACGCGCGCGAGCTGACTGAGCGGGATCTCCTCCGCCGAATCGTGGAACAGCACGACCTGGAGGGCGTCGCCGGGGTACTGCAGGCGGATCAGGTTGGCGAGCGCCAGCGCGACGCGCTTGGCGGGCGTGAAACGGTCTTCGCCATAGAGGATCATGCTGTGGCTGCAGTCCAGCATCAGGACCGTCGCGCACGAGCTCTGATACTCGCCCTGGACGACCATCAGATCTTCATAGTCGACTTCGATGGCGGGGCGGCCGACGTCCTGCTGGCGCCGCACGGCGTTGAGGATCGTGCTGCTGGCGTCGATGTTCATCGTGTCGCCGAACTCGTAGGACTTGGGCGCACCGCTCGCCTCGATGCCCGTGGCCATCTCGCGCGTGTCGTGCCGGCCGAGACTGCTCTTGCCGATTGACCCCAACAGATCGCGAAGCGCCCGGTAGCCGAGGAAATCGAGACTCTTGTCGGTGATTTCGAATCGCACGCTGCCTTCGCGTCCGCCGGCTCCACCGCCCTGGCCCTCCCGTCCTGCCCGGTCCGACGGATTCTGACTGTCGGGCTGACCGGTCAGGTACCCCTGGTGCTGCAGCTTCTCGATGATCCGCTGAATCAGCTCGTCGAGACGTTCCTCGGCATCCTCGGCCTGCTGCCAGTCCTTGCCGAGCATCTTTTCGAGCGTCTCGTCCGAGAGCATCCCGCCGTTCAGGATCGCTTCGAGGATGGCGTCGTGCAGCGACTGCATCGAATGCCCCGGCCGATCGTCATCGTCGTACGGCAGTCCGTACGGGCTGTCGAAGCCGCTCGAGAGCAGCAAATCGGACAGACGAGAGAGCAGATCCTCGAGGTCGATGCCGTCGAGGTCTTCGCCAGTGAACTTGGAGTAGCGGTACTTCATTTAGCTTCCGGCTTCCGGCTTCCAGCCCCCAGCTTCTAGTGTCGAAAGCTGGAAGCTGGAAGCTGGAAGCTGTTCAGTTGTAATACTTCTTCTTATTGCCCGGCACCTGCCCAGGCAGCTGAATGTCGCGCTCGATCATTTGCTCGGGCGTGACCCCGCGCGGCGTGCGGCGCGGCGGTTCGGCGCCCTGGTACTGGAACTCCTCGGAGCGGCTGATCTTCTTCTGCGCGTACAGGCCCTCGAGGATGAAATCGACCGCCGAGGCCAGCAGAGGGGCCGGCGCGCCGGCCGCGACGCCGGCGTGCGAGGCGAGTTCGCGCACGCCCTGCACCTGGGCGACCCGCGCCAGGAGCTCGGCCGACGGGAGGCTGTCGTCGATCTGCAGCGTTCCGCCGAGGTCGAACCAGTCGGTGACCTGCTTGAGGTCCACGCCGGCGAAGTAGCCACCGAAGACGTTGCCGACGGCGGCGCGGATGATGTCGCGCGCGACGTTGTCGGCTCCACGCAGCTCGCCTTCGTACTCGAGCTCGAACTTGCCGGTCATCGCCGGGAGCGCCGCGTAAATGTCGGTGATGCGGGGCACGATGACCGGTTCGGCCGCGAGGAGCGCCCGGCGCTCGGCGCTCGACACGACGTTCTCGAGGAGCGAGATGGGCAGCCGCTGGCTCACGCCTGACCGCTTGTCGATCTTCTGATCCTGGCGCGCCTGGAACGCGATTTCCTCGACGACTTCCCGGACAAACGGGGGCACGGTCAGCTCGCAGCCGCCGCGCTCGACCCACGCTTCCTGCGCCGTGATGGCCATCGCGTGCTCGCGGGTCGCGGGGTAGTGCGTACGAATCTCCGAGCCGATGCGGTCCTTGAGCGGCGTGATGATCTTGCCGCGCGCGGTGTAGTCCTCCGGATTGGCGCTGAAGACGAGCATGACGTCGAGCGGCAACCGCACGGGGTAGCCCTTAATCTGGACGTCGCCTTCCTGAAGGATGTTGAAGAGGCCGACCTGGACTTTGCCGGCAAGGTCCGGCAGCTCGTTGATCGCGAACACGCCCCGGTTCGCGCGCGGCAGCAGCCCATAGTGCATCGTCAGCTCGTCGGAAAGCTGCAGGCCGGCTCGGGCCGCCTTGATCGGATCGAGGTCGCCGATGAGGTCGGCGATCGTGACGTCGGGTGTTGCCAGCTTCTCGACGTAGCGCGCATCGCAGTCCAGCCAGCCGATGGGCAGGTCGTCGCCCGCCTCGCGGACGCGGGCACGGCACGCCGCGCAGATTGGGGCCAGCGGGTCGTCGTGGATCTCGCAGCCAGGCACGACCGGGATCGACTCGTCGAGCAGCCCGACGAGCGCCCGTAGGATCCGGCTCTTCGCCTGACCGCGCAGGCCGAGCAGGATGAAGTTGTGGCGCGAGAGGATGGCGTTGACGATCTGCGGCACGACGGTGTCGTCGAAGCCGATGATCCCGGGGAAGAGCGGCGCCCGCGACCGCAGCCGCTCGATCAGGTTGGCGCGAATCTCGTCCTTGACGCTGCGACGAGGGAGCCGGCCGGCGGCCACGTCGGAGCGGAGCTGGGCGAGTGTAGCCGGCCGCGAGGCCGTGGAAGATGAACGGGAGACCGAGGAGGGCATGTCTGCATCTTACAACGGAGGCCCTGTTAAGATGGGAGCCTTGGCCGAGTTTTCTCAGCCCGGGTTGTCCCGGCCGCTCGTTTTCGCCCACCGGGGCGGCGCGGGTCTCCGGCCGGAGAACACGATGGCGGCCTTCGATCATGGGCTGTCGCTCGGCGCCGATGGTCTCGAGCTCGACGTGCATCTCTCGCGCGACGGGGTGGTCGTCGTGCATCACGACGACACGCTCGACCGCACGACCAACGCGCAGGGACCGCTCTCGGCGCGCACCGCGGATGAGCTCGCGCGCGTAGACGCGGGACACTGGTTCACTCCCGACGCGAAGTCTGACGCGCCTGCGTATCCCTTCCGCGGACACCAGATCGGCGTTCCCCGGCTGCGCGCCGTGCTCGAGCGTCATCGCACCGCGCGGGTCATCATCGAGCTCAAGACGGCGGAAGCGGAGCTGGCGCGGCGGACAATCGACGACGTCCGCGCGGCGGGCGCGGTCGAACGCGTCGTGCTCGGGTCGTTCTATGGACGGGCGCTGAACGAGGCGCGTCGCTACGAGCCCCGCATTCCGACCGGCGCTGCCCGCGAAGAGACGCGATGGGCGCTCTACCGCTCGCGGATGCGCTGGCCGCTCGGCCGCACGAAGTATCGGGAGTTCCAGGTTCCGGAGCGCGCGGGTTCGACGGTGATCGTCACGCCGCGGTTCATCGCGCACGCCCACCGCGCCGGCCTGCCAGTGCGGATCTGGACCGTCGACGCCCGCGACGACATGGTACGGCTCCTTGGATGGGGCGCCGACGGCGTCATCAGCGACCGGCCGGATGTCGCGGTGGCGGTGGTACGGGAGTGGGCGTCGAGGACGTCGGGGTCTGACTCCCTCAGCGGACAGCCAGCGTCGCCGCGGTCGTGAACTTCGGTTCGATGTCGACGGGCACGGCCGTCAGCCGATCCAGAACCTGCTGCACCGGCGGCCGCACGACGCCGAGCGTGTCGATGAGCGCCTTGGCCTTCTGGTAGCTGCCTTCCGCCTGCAGCGTCATGATGTCGCGTGTCAGTGCCGTCACCGCCGCGTTCATCTTCGCTTCGTCCACCGTGAACCTGCCGTCAGGGGCGACGACGAACGCGCCCTGATCCAGAAAGTAATTGAGCTGGATGGCGATGCCGCGGCCGTGTGCTTCGTTGACCCCGAACCGGATCGATCGGAACGAAGAGGCGAGAAACGTCGTGTACATCGTGCGCGCAATCGCCTTGTCGATCTTTCCCTGGTCGGCAAGCTGTTTGAGCGCCCAGAGACCGGACACGTCGGCCTTCGCTTCCTCGATCGCGCTGTAGGTCTCCTTCAGTTCCTGCCGAACCGTCGTCTGACGTCCGCCGACGTTGATGTTGTGCGGCCCGAGACCATGCATGAGCTCGTGCATCAGGATGTGGGTGAAGAAGGCGTCAAACGCCACGTCCTTCTGTTGCGTCTCTGGCAATGCCACCTTCGCAATCGGTTCGAGGACCATACGGAACTTGGCGTCCTGAACGTTCTTCAGCATCACGCGCTTCGTGCCTTTTTCCTTCACGACGCGTTCGTCGTTTGGGAGGTTGAAGGCTGCCGTCTGGACGCCGCGGTTGGCGTCGCCTGCCGTGAAAACGACGTTGACGACCTTGATCGGGGCGAGGGCGCCGAGCTTGGGATTTCTGAGCGTGGCGTCAATGGGGAGAGCGTTCTCGAGTCCCTGCAGCTCGGAGCCGAACACCTGCAGCTTCTTCGACTCGGCCTCGTCGCGGACGGTGATGAACGCTTCGAACGCCGCCTTGAAGTTGAACCACTCGTCCTCGTAGACCTCGTAGGGCCCGATCGTCGGCTCGATCGACGCATCGAGCTCCATCCACGCGACGTCGCTCGCGTAGTAGTCGTTCGAGATGAATGCATCGGCGCGGCTGGTCAGGAACGTCTTGAGCGTCGGTTGTGTCGTGAGCTGTGCGGCCTCTCGCAGGAGCGACGCCGCCAGCGCCAGCTCGCCCTGATACTCGACCGAGTACGGCACGGACATGAAGCGGCCTTCGGGGCCGCGCCGGATGGTCGTGAAGAAGCCGGTCGCAGCTGTCTTCGCGCTCCCCGTCAATGAATCCACCCACTTCTGAATCTCGTCCTTCGTAGCGCCCGCCGGGTAGAAGTTGGCGGATTCCGGCTTGGCTGGGGTGCCGGGGATGAACGGCTGGTTGTGATCGAGTCGCGACCACGGACCTTTGTTGATCAGGAAATAGTGGAGCGCATCAATGGCCTCGCCACCCGTCACCACCCGCCGCGCGAGAGATTCGAGCAGCGCCTCGTTGCCGGACCAGACCTGTCGGAGAAAGAGGCCGTCCATGATGCGCGCCGCCTCGACGAGGCGCGCCAGCGCCTGCCGTTCGGTAGCGGGGAGCGCGCCGAGATCAGCGCCGATGTCCGCCGGTGCAAAGCGGGCGGTCATCGTGCGAAGCGGCGACGACGGTGCAGCCGACGATGTTGCAGGTGGGGCCGCCGGTGGGGCTGTGGACTCTTTCACGGGGGTCTCTCCGGTGCAGGCCGCGACGACGGCCGAGATGAGGATGAGGAAGATGGAAATGATCGAACGCGTGTATGGCATGTGACTGTTCCGATTCGGTTCCGCTGCAGTGTCCGCCTTCCGCCTTCGCCGAAGCGCTTCGGCGGACCGCCGTAGCCTTGGCGGAGGCTGGTCAGGCGGACCTTCTCGTGCGGCTGGGAAGGTGAGTCGTTTCGCGCCGCTGCGCATGGGAGCATACTGAAAACGCAAGCATCGTATCGAATCTCCTGATGCTGGCGTTCGCTTCGGTCAAGTCCCACTCCCTCCGCTGCGTTTGCCTCCCATCCAGAGTTACAATAGGAGGATTGTAATCCTGAAGTTTTGAGAGAGAAGGCTGAGTCCGCCATGAAAAACGTCGCGCCGCGTGACGCCTCCGAGATCGAGGCTATAGAACAACGGGAATGGCTCGAATCGCTCGACTACGTTGTCCAGCAGGGCGACCGGGGGCGGGTCCAGCGACTGCTGGCCTCTCTCCGGCACCGGGCCCGCCTGGCCGGCGTAGCGCTTCCATTCACGGCCGTCACCGCCTACGTCAACACTCTGCGTCCCGCCGACGAGACCCCGATCCCGGGCAGTCAGGAGATCGAACGTCGCATCAAGAGTCTCGTGCGCTGGAATGCGATGGCCATGGTGCTGCGCGCGAACCGGCTGTCGGAGGGGATCGGTGGACACATCTCAACCTTCGCGTCGGCCGCGACGCTCTACGAGATCGGGTTCAACCATTTCTTCCGCGCCAGAACCCAGGACGGGGAAGGCGACCTCGTGTACTTCCAGGGGCACGCCTCGCCGGGGATCTACGCTCGCGCGTTTCTCGAGGGACGTCTTTCCGTCGAGAAGCTGCACAACTTCCGGCAGGAGCTCGCCGAGGGCGGGGGGCTCTCGTCGTATCCCCATCCGTGGCTGATGCCGGACTTCTGGCAGTTCCCCACGGTTTCGATGGGCCTCGGTCCGATCATGTCGATCTATCAGGCGCGGTTCAACCGCTACCTCGAGGATCGCGGGCTGCGCAAGCCGTCGAGCTCCAAGGTCTGGGCGTTTCTCGGCGACGGTGAGACCGACGAACCCGAATCGCTCGGCGCGATCAGCCTGGCGGCGCGCGAGAAGCTCGACAACCTCATCTTCGTCATCAACTGCAACCTCCAGCGTCTCGATGGGCCCGTGCGGGGCAACGGCCAGATCGTGCAAGAGCTCGAATCGATTTTCCGCGGCGCCGGGTGGAACGTCATCAAGGTGCTGTGGGGAAGCGACTGGGATCCGCTGCTCGCGGCCGACCACGACGGCCTGCTCGCCAAGCGTATGGGCGAGGTCGTCGACGGGCAGTATCAGAAGTACACCGTCGAGTCCGGCGCCTACTTGCGAGAGCATTTCTTCGGCACCGACCCGCGCCTGCTCGACATGGTCACGCACCTGTCCGACGACCAGCTGAAGAAGTTGCGACTCGGCGGTCACGATCCGGTGAAGGTCTACAACGGCTACAAGGCCGCGGTCGAGCACAAGGGGCAGCCCACCGTGGTGCTCGCGCGGACCATCAAGGGCTACGGCCTCGGCGAAGCCGGCGAAGGCAAGAACGTCACGCACCAGCAGAAAAAGCTGAACGAGGCCGACCTGCGCACGTTCAGGGCGCGCTTCGGCATTCCCATCTCGGACGAAGACATCGCCGATGCGCCGTTCTACCGTCCGTCGGACGACAGCACGGAGCTGCAGTACCTGCGCGAGCGCCGCAAGGCCCTCGGCGGCTTCATGCCGTCCCGGGCCGTGCGTGCCGAACCGCTCAACGCGCCGATCGATCCGCTCTTCGACGAGTTCGCCCAGGGCACCGAGGGCCGCAAGGCTTCGACGACGATGGTGTTCGTGCGGATCCTGTCGAAGCTGCTTCGCGACAAGGAGATCGGCGACCTGATCGTCCCGATCGTGCCCGACGAAGCGCGCACGTTCGGCATGGAGTCGCTCTTCCGGCAGGTGGGAATCTACTCGCACATCGGCCAGAAGTACGAGCCGGTCGACATGGACACGCTGCTCTACTACAAGGAAGCGCAGGACGGGCAGATTCTCGAGGAAGGCATCACCGAAGCGGGCTCGATGTCGTCGTTCATCGCCGCCGGCACCGCCTACGCCACCCACGGCATCAACACCATTCCCTTCTTCATCTACTACTCGATGTTCGGCTTCCAGCGCGTCGCCGATCTGATCTGGGCCGGCGCCGATTCGCGGACGCGCGGATTCCTGCTGGGCGCCACGGCAGGCCGGACGACGCTTGCGGGCGAAGGTCTCCAGCACCAGGACGGCCACAGTCACGTCTTTTCGCTGTCGGTGCCCAACTGCATGTCGTACGACCCGGCGTTCGCCTACGAGCTGGCGGTCATCATTCAGGAGGGCATCCGCCGGATGTACAAGAATCAGGAGAGCATCTTCTACTACCTGACCGTGATGAACGAGCAGTACGAGATGCCGCCGATGCCCGCGGGCGCCCGAGAGGGGATCCTCAAGGGGCTGTATCGGTTCAGCAGCGCGGCCAACGGCAAGGCCAAGCTGAAGGCGCAGCTGCTCGGGAGCGGCGCGATCCTCAACGAGGTCATCGGGGCACAGAAGCTGCTCGAGAAGTACGGTGTCGCGGCCGATGTGTGGAGCGTTACGAGCTACCAGGAGCTCTATCGCGACGCCCATGCCTGCGAACGGTGGAACATGCTGCACCCGGCCGAGAAGCCGCAGGCGCCCTACGTGACGCAGTGCTTCAAGGACACGTCCGGCGTCATCATTGCCGCCTCGGACTATCTGAAAGTGCTGCCTGACTCGCTCGATCGCTGGATGCCGCGCCGCGTGCGATCGCTCGGCACCGACGGTTTCGGCCGGAGCGAGGACCGGACCGATTTGCGGAACTTCTTTGAGGTCGATGCACGCTTCGTCGCGCTGGCGACGCTCGCCGAGCTCGCCCAAGAAGGGCAGATCGACCGCGGCACGGTTGCACAAGCCATCCAGGATTTCGGCATCAACCCGGAGAAGGCGAATCCGGCCACGAGCTGACATGGTAGCGTCCGGCTTCAGCCGGACCGGGACACGTCCGCCTGAAGGCGGACACTACAGCTGAGAGTTATGCCTACCGATTTCACACTTCCAGAACTGGGCGAGAACATCGCCGGCGGCGACGTCGTTCGCGTGCTCGTATCGGCCGGCGACAGCGTGGCGAAGGATCAGCCGGTCCTCGAGCTCGAGACCGACAAAGCGACGATAGAGGTTCCCTCCTCGGTGAGTGGCACCGTCAAGGAGGTCAGGATCAAACAGGGCGAGAAAGTGACGGTCGGGCAGGTCGTGCTGACCATCGACAATGGCGCAGCGCCCGCGAAAGAGCCAACGACGGCCAGGCCCCAGCCGGCTGAGGCACCCGCGGAGGGCGGGCTGAGCCAGGAGGTGCCCGCAGCGGTCGAAGCGGCGCCGGCTCCGGAACCGAAGCCGAAGCGCGGCGAGGTCGTCGACATCAGCCGAGCTCCGCGCAACGCGCCTGCCTCGCCGCCCCAGCCGCAGGCCGAGCCCGAGCCGCAGGGGCCCGCCGCGCCCGCAGCACCGTCGGTCCGCCGTCTCGCGCGCGAGCTCGGCGTCGACATCCGACGCGTCGCCGGCAGCGGCCCGGCCGGCCGCATCAGCGCGGACGACGTGCAGGCGTTCGTGCGCAGCGCGATGGCGGGCGGCGTCCCTGCCGGTGTGCCATCGGCCTTGCCCGACTTCGCCAAATGGGGCGACGTCGAGCGCAAGCCGATGAGCAACATCCGCCGTAAGACGGCCGAGCATCTGACGCACGCCTGGAACGCCATCCCCCACGTCACGCAGCACGACAAGGCCGACATCACGGCGCTCGAGGTCCTGCGCAAGGAGTACGGCCCGCAGGCGGAGAAGGCCGGCGGCAAGCTGACGATGACGGCCATCGCGCTCAAGATCGTGGCGGCTGCGCTTCGGAAGTTCCCGCAGTTCAACTCGTCGATCGACGTCGCGCGCAACGAGATCGTCTACAAGAAGTCGATTCACGTCGGCGTCGCCGCCGACACCGAGCGCGGCCTGCTCGTGCCTGTGATTCGCGACGTCGATCGCAAGGGCATCATCCAGCTCGCCGCCGAGCTGGGGGCCGCGTCCGAGAAGGCCCGGTCCGCAAAACTGTCGCTCGACGACATGCAGGGCGGCGGCTTCACCATCACCAACCTCGGCGGCATCGGTGGCACGTCGTTCACGCCGATTGTGAACTGGCCCGAAGTGGCGATTCTTGGCATTTCGCGAGGGGCCCGCGAGCCGGTCTACATCGACGACCGGTTCGAGCCACGACTGATGCTGCCCCTCTCGCTCTCGTACGATCATCGCGTGATCGACGGCGCCGATGCTGCACGGTTCCTGCGCTGGGTCGCGGAGGCGTTCGAACAGCCGTTTGTCATGTCGCTCTGAATCCAGAGTTGCCGCTCTCACGGAACCCTTCACGATGATCGCGAAGCTCACGACGAGCACGAAGAAAGACCTGCCAGATGTTTGTTCGTGATCCTCGTGGTCTTCGTGCCCATCGTGCATGTTCGTCGTGGTTGATACTGCGTCTCTGATCTCTATGCCTGCTTCCACACAACTGGTCGTCATCGGCGCGGGTCCCGGCGGATACGCGGCTGCTTTCTACGCGGCCGACCGCGGCATGAAAGTGTCCCTCGTGGACCCCTCGCCGAACCCCGGCGGCGTGTGTCTCTACCGCGGCTGCATTCCGTCGAAGGCGTTGCTGCACGTCGCCGAGATCATCAACGGGGCCAAGCACGCCGCCGCATGGGGCGTGACGTTCGGCGCGCCGGGTATCGAGATCGACAAGGTGCGCGCGTTCAAGGACAAGGTCGTCACGCAGCTGACGGGCGGCGTGGGGCAGGTCGCGAAGCTGCGCAAGATCGACTACGTGCAGGGCACTGCGGCCTTCCGTGATGCCCGCACCCTCGAGATCAGCAAAGTCGACGGCACCACCAGCACGCTCGCCTTCGAGCATGCCGTAATTGCCACCGGGTCGAGGCCCGCGACGGTGCCGGGGCTCTCCATCGATAACCCGCGCGTAATGGACTCGACGGCCGCGCTCGATCTACCGGACATTCCGAAGTCGCTGCTCGTCGTCGGCGGCGGCTACATCGGGCTCGAACTGGGTAGCGTGTACGCGGCTCTCGGATCGAAGGTCACAGTGGCCGAGATGACCGACGGCCTGCTCCCCGGAGCGGACCGCGATCTCGTCAACATCCTCGCGAAGCGCATCGGATCGATTTGCGAAGCGGTGCTGCTCAACACGAAGGTCGCCTCGGTCAACGAGGCCAAGGACGGCGTGACGGTCACCTTGGAGGGCCAGCTGCCCGAGGGCATGGCCAAGGAGCGCACTTTCGACCGCGTGCTCGTGTCCGTCGGCCGCCGCCCGAACTCCGCGGTGCCCGGGCTCGACAAGACTCGCGTCAAGGTGAACCAGAAGGGGTTCATCGAGATCGACGGGGCGCGGGCAACTGCCGAGCCGACCATCTACGCCATTGGGGACGTGGTCGGGGAGCCGATGCTCGCGCACAAGGCGTCGCACGAAGCGCGCGTCGCCATCGACTCGATCCTCGGCGAGCGCGTGACCTTCGACCCGGAAGCGATTCCCGCCGTGGTCTTCACGGATCCCGAAGTCGCGTGGTGCGGTCTGACCGAGAGCGAAGCGGCAAAGCAGAAGCGTGAAGTCACCATCACGCGGTTCCCCTGGGGCGCCTCCGGGCGCGCGATCACGCTCGACCGCACCGATGGCATGACCAAGCTGGTGATCGATCCCAAGTCCGAACGTGTCCTCGGCGTCGGCATCGTGGGCCCCGGCGCGGGCGAGCTCATCGCGGAGTCGGTGCTGGCCGTCGAGATGGGTGCGACCGCGGCCGACCTCAAGCTCACCATCCACGCACACCCCACGCTCTCGGAGACCCTCATGGAAGCGGCCGAGGTGTTCTTCGGCGAGTCGACGCACGTGTATAAACCGAAGCGGAAGTAGTCAGCTTCCAGCTTCCCGCTTTCAGCTTCCCGCCTTCCCGCCTTCCCGTTCAGCTTTCAGCTGGAAGCCGGAAGCTGATCCAGCATCCTCTTCGCCCTCGCAAAGATTGCATCCATCATCGGCGGCGTGAGCTTGCCCGTGTTCGTGTTCTGACGGCTCGGGTGATAGGAGCCAATCACCGTGTATCCGCCTGCCGTCTCGTACGCCACGTCGTGACCGAAGGGCGGCCGCGGCCGTGCGACGATCCCACGATCGGCGAGCAGCAGCCAGGCGGCGTCGAACCCGATGCGGCCGAGGCCGATGATGATCGACATCCGTGGCAGCGCCGCGGCTTCCGCAACCAGATGCGGATGGCAGGCCGCGATCTCGGCAGGTGTCGGCTTGTTGTCGGGCGGAGCGCATCGGACTGCCGCCGCGATGAACGCATCGGTGAGCGTCAGGCCATCGTCGGCATGCCGGGCTGTGGGAATGCTCGCGAAGCCGTGGGCGTGCATAGCCCGCATGAGGAAGTCCCCCGAGCCGAGCGGTCCATCACCGGTGAAGACACGCCCGGTGCGGTTCGCGCCGTGCGCCGCCG
>Ga0184612_10000442_pt1 | contig 19246 bp, 14 predicted proteins | sample PLM3_60_coex_FD_133163 | JGI IMG/M metagenome (GOLD analysis project Ga0184612, IMG submission 133163) | Groundwater sediment microbial communities from an aquifer in East River, Colorado, USA - PLM3_60_coex | ecosystem: Environmental > Terrestrial > Soil > Riparian zone | place: USA: East... | reverse complement strand
GTAGTCGCAGACGCGTTCCAGGTCGGAGACCAGGTGCGAGGACAGGATCACGCTGGCGCCGTATTCGGCGATATACGCCATCAGGCTCTGCAGGAACTCCCGCCTGGCGAGGGGGTCGAGGCTGGCGATCGGTTCGTCGAGGACGAGCAGGTCGGGTCGTTTCGCAATGGCCAGGGTCAGCGCGAGTTGCGCGCGTTGTCCGCCGGAGAGCTTCCCGGCCTTTTGGGACGAGTCGAGGCCGAGCTTGGTGATCCGGTCGTCGGCAAGCTGCTGATCCCAACCGGGGTTGGTGTGGGCGCCGAGACGCAGGTGATCGGCGATGGACAGACCCGCGTAGGTGGGTGTGTCCTGGGCGACGAAGCCCACCCTGGCCAGCTGCGCGGCGCCGGATGCCGGGTGGGCGCTGAGTACCTCGATGCTGCCCGCTGTGGGTGGCAGCATGCCCACCGCGATGTTCAGCAAGGTCGTCTTGCCGGCGCCGTTCGGGCCGACGAGGCCAACCACTCGGCCGGACGGGATGGCAAGAGTGCAGTCGGACAACGCCAAGCGTCGCCCATACCGCTTGGACAGGCCGTCGGCCCGCAGCACGGGGCTGCTCATGTGGTCTCCTCTATCGGGGTACGGAATGTGGTCACGAACAGGGCCTCGATGCTTTCGGCGTCCAACCCGGCTGCTCGTGCCCGGGCAAGCCACGCACGTAGCTCTTCGCGGAGTGGACCGTGCGCGGCCAGCGACTTGTCGGTCAGGGTCCGGGTGACGAAGGTGCCCACGCCGGGACGGGGCGCGACCAGACCTTCGTATTCGAGTTCCCGGTACGCCTTCAGCACCGTGTTCGGGTTGATCGCCACCTTCGACACGACGTCCTTGACTGTGGGCAGTTGGTCACCATCGGACAGCAGCCCGAGCCGCATGGCCTGGCGGACCTGCTGGATCAGCTGCATGTAGGGGGCTACGCCGGAACGGCCGTCCAGATGGAACTCGATCACCCTCAACCCCGTTCATCTAGGTTACTAGCACTATAGACTCATAGTGTCAGCCCAGGTCAAGGCGATGAGCGAGATTGCTTCAGCGGTCTTTGATCGCCATTGCGGCTGATCGCGACGCCAACCCGCGACGGCTTAACGACGCGGACCGCTAGTCGCGGGGAGCCGGAATTGGCGGAAGAGGCGGTATGCCGATCGGATTCCCCACCGGAAGGACGCCGTGGCATGCCGCGGCGATCGGTCTGAGCGTCTCGACTGCACGCCGGACGGTCTCCACTCCCAGGGCACGCCAGGGCCCGCCCGCGGCGAGGTCGGTCGCGTCCTCGACGCGTCGATAGGCAGCCTCACCGGCGCTCGTCGCGACGCCGTCGGAATCCAGCCAGCCACGCGACACCAGACCGGCCTGCGCCTCGCGCCACTCATCGTCGGTCCAGCCCCGCACCGTTTGCATGACCTCGCGGGACAGGTCCATCCCGCACCGAAGCGCGAGCACCTCGCACGGGCCGATTCCGGCCGTCACGAGCGCGGCAACGTGGCCGTCGCCTCGGTGTTCGCGCAACGTTGTGGCGGCCTGCCAAAGCCGAGCGAGCGTCCCCTCGTACGGCGCGAGCGCGGCATTGGCGGCGCCGACCACCCGCCCAGCCGGTTCGATCGCAGCAGCCGCTCGGGTCAGAACGTCGGCCGCCAACTCCAGCCGAGCATCGGGAACGTCGGTGACCAGTGGCGCGAGCGACGCCACGGCGCCTTCGACCCGGGCGTCGAGCGCTGCCCGTGCCGAGACCATCGTCCAGACCTCAGGAATGGCCCGGCGTACCATTCCCGGCGCGAAATTGAAGAAGGCTGCTACTACCGGCGCCGCCTGGACCTCGCCCAGCGGGGCCGCTCGCCCGGCGAAATAGCCGCGCCAGAACCCGCGCAGCCCGGCCGCGGTGAAGTGCTCCCGGGCCTGCGGGGCGAAGTAGGTGACCGCGTGGACCGGTTCAAACAGAGCCCACATCGATCGCGCATCCGCCATGTCGCTCTCCCTCGAACTCTCGGTCCGTCGGTCACACTCTGCCGGAAGGATCTCGACCGACGCCAGCGTGCCGGCGGCGGGATGCGGCGGGATGCGGCGGGATAGGGTCGGGAACATCCTGTCCCGATCCCACCCGGAGGACGATCTTGTCCGGTGACGCTACTCACTCGGCCGCCGCCGCTCCCGCCACGTCGAACCCGACCGCGCTCGCGCAGGCCGCCGACGTCGCCATCACCGATGCGCGGGCGCGCATCGACACGATGAAGACCGGTGGCCTCGATGGGCTGAACCTGTTGGACGCGTACGACGAGGCGATGGCCGCACTGGCCAACGCGGCGGATCGCGTCGACCTCATCGCGGTCAGCCACCCCGAACGCGGGATGCGCGACGCCGCCGACGCGGCCAAGCAGGCGATTGCCAAGGTACGCACCGACATCTCGCTCGATCGCGATGTCTTCGACGCGCTCGTCGCGCTGGACCTGTCCCGGGAGGACGCACCCACCCGGCACTACCTGACCACGATCCTGCGGGACTTCCGGCGAGCCGGCGTCGACCGCGACGACACGACCCGGGCACGGGTCCGGGAGCTGCAGGAGGAGCTGGTCGGGATCGGGCAGGACTTCGACCGCAACATCCGCTCGGACACACGGACCGCCCTGCTGGCGTCGAGTGCGCTGATCGGACTACCCGAGGACTACGTCCGGGCGCACCCGGCGGGCGACGACGGCCTGGTCCGGGTCACCACCGAGTACCCCGACATCATCCCCTTCCTCACCTACTCCACCGACGCCGCGGCGCGCGAACAGATGTGGCGCCTCTACCGCCAGCGCGGCTATCCGTCCAACGTGGACGTACTGCGCAACATGATCGAACGACGCCACGAGCTAGCCACGCTGCTCGGCTATCCCAAATGGGCGGACTACATCGCCGAGGACAAGATGGTCGGCAGCGCGCAGAACATCGCCGACTTCATCGAACGCATCGCCGCCGCCGGCGCGGACCGGTCGCGCCGCGACTACGACCGGCTGCTGCAGCGCAAGCGCCTCGACGCCCCCGACGCGGATGCCGTCTTCGGTTGGGACAGCGCCTACCTCGACGACCGGGTGAAGGCCGAACAGCTCGCCTTCGACACCCAGGCGTTGCGGCCCTACTTCGAGTACGGACGGGTCAAGGCCGGCCTGATGCGCCTCGTGGAGCGGCTCTTCGGGGTCGAGTTCCGCGAACGGCCGGACATCGCAGTGTGGCACCCCGAGGTCGAATGCCATGACGTGTTCGCCGGTGATCGGCTGCTCGGCCGGATCTTCCTGGACATGCATCCCCGCGCCGACAAGTACAGCCATGCGGCGATGTTCGCCATGACCACCGGCAAGGCCGGAGCGGCTGGCGAGGCCGGCGAGGCTGGCGAGGCTGGCGAGGCCGGAGCGCGGGTGCCTGAGTGCGCGCTCGTCTGCAACCTGCCCCGCCCTGGCAACGAACCAGCCCTGCTGCAACACTCCGATGTGGAGACGTTCTTCCACGAGTTTGGGCACCTGATCCACCACATCTTCGCCGGAGCCGGTCGATGGTCGGGCACCAGCGGCATCGCCACCGAGTGGGACTTCGTCGAGGCGCCGTCCCAGCTGCTGGAGGAGTGGGTCCGCGACGCGGCGACTCTTGCCACGTTCGCCGTGCACCACGAGACTGGCGAACCACTGCCGGCCGAGATGGTCACCAAGCTGCGCGCCGCTGAGGAGTTCGGCAAGGGGCTCTTCGTCCGCCAGCAGATGTTCTACGCCTCGCTCAGCCTCGAGCTCTACCGCCGCGACCCGGCGGGACTGGACCCGGTCGCGGTGGAGCGGGAGGCGCAGGAGCGGTTCACGCCGTACCGTCATGTCGACGGCACCTACCTGCATCTGGGCTTCGGGCACCTCGACGGCTACTCGGCCATCTACTGCACATACATGTGGTCACTCGTCATCGCCAAGGACCTGTTCACCGTCTTCGCCGCGGAGGGGCTGCAGTCCATCGAGACCGCAGCCCGCTACCGCAGGACCGTGCTCGCGCCCGGCGGGTCGGCCCCGGCGACCCAGCTGGTGGCGGACTTTCTCGGTCGGCCGTACGACTTCACCGCATATCAGGCCTGGCTGAACGCGGACTAGTTACGGATCACGGGGTTGCGTCTATGCTGAGGGACGCCCGGTCCACTGAGAACAGTCTTGGAGGTTTGTGATGGCCGACAGCGTGTACACGTTCACCGAGGTGGTTGGCACCAGCACCGAATCCTGGGAGAAGGCGGCGGCCACGGCCGTTGAGCGGGCGTCCAAGACTCTCCGGGATCTGCGCGTCGCGGAGATCGTGAAGCTCGACATGGACATCGAGGACGGCCACGTGCGCGCATACCGGGCGCGCGTCCAGATCTCCTTCAAACTCGAAGACGCCTGACGGCGCGGCGGATGCGGCGGGTCAGGGCTCGACGCGCTGGCCCTTGCCGATGACGACGATGCCGCCATCGGAGACCGTGTAACGGGCGCGGTCCCGCTCCAGGTCCACGCCGATCTCCGTACCCTCCGGAACGATGACATTCTTGTCGAGGATGGCGTTACGCACGACGGCGTGGCGACCGATGTCGACGCCCTCCATCAGCACCGAGCCATCCACGTGGGCCCACGAGTGGACCCGGACGTTCGGCGAGACGACCGAGTTCTCCACCAGCGAGCCGGAGATGACCGCGCCCGGAGAGACCATGGAGCCGATCGCCCGCCCCAGCCGCTCCTGCCATCCGTGCACGAACTTCGCCGGCGGCCACGGCCGGTTCTCGGTGTAGATGGGCCACTCGTAGTTGTAGAGGTTGAAGATCGGGTGGATCGCGATGAGATCCATGTGGGCGTCGTAATAAGAGTCCAGAGTCCCGACGTCGCGCCAGTAGCCCCGATCCCGGTCGGTGCTGCCGGGCACGTTGTTGTCGCGGAAGTCGTAGACGTTTGCGTCGCCGGACTCCACCAGCATCGGGATGATGCTGCCGCCCATGTCGTGTTTGCTGGTCGGGTCCTTGGCGTCGCGGGTCAGCGTTTCGACGAGGACGTCGGTGGTAAAGACATAGTTCCCCATTGACGCGTAGATCTCATCGGGGGCATCGGGCAGCCCCTGAGCGTCCTTGGGCTTCTCCCGAAACGCCTGGATCCGGCGGCCGCCGTCGGCGCCGGCGACCGGGGGCTCGACGCCCACCTCGATGACGCCGAATTGATCGGCCAGCTTCAGTGGCTGGCGGATGCCGGCCACCGTGACCCCCACGCCCGAGGCGATGTGCTGGGACACCATCTGCTCGGGGTTCATCCGGTAGATGTGGTCGGCGCCGAACACGATGACGTAGTCGGGGCTCTCGTCAGTGATCAGGTTGAAGCTCTGGTGGATGGCGTCGGCGGAGCCGGCGAACCAGTACGGCCCGAGGCGCTGCTGCGCCGGCACCGGGGTCACGTAATTGTCGAGGAGGTTCGACATCCGCCAGGTCTTGGTGATGTGCCGGTCCAGCGAGTGCGACTTGTACTGGGTCAGCACGACGATCTTCAGGTACCCGGCGTTGACCAGGTTGGACAGCGCGAAGTCGACCATGCGGTAGAGCCCCCCGAACGGGACGGCCGGCTTCGCCCGGTCCGCGGTCAGCGGCATCAGGCGCTTGCCCTCCCCGCCGGCCAGCACGATCGCGAGCACCTTGGGTGCAGCCATGTTCCGACGTTAACCACCCAAGTGCGTCAACACCAGTCAAACGAGGCAGTTGGCAGGTCTAGTGTTCGGCTGTGCGAGTCGATCTGCTCACCCGTGAGTATCCGCCGGATGTCTACGGCGGTGCCGGGGTCCACGTGGAGTACCTGGTCCGCAACCTGCGCCCGCGCGCAGACGTCCGGGTGCACTGCTTCGGGGAACCGCGCAATCCGCCGTACGACGAGCCCGGCGTCATCGCCTACGCCGACCCGCCCGGCCTGGCCGGCGCCAACCCCGCCCTGCGGACCCTCGGCGTGGACGTCGAGATGGCCGCGGGGTGCGCGGGCACCGACGTCGTGCACAGCCATACCTGGTACGCAAACCTGGCCGGCCACGTCGCCAAACTCCTCCTAGGCGTGCCGCACGTGGCGACGGCCCACAGCCTGGAACCGCTGCGACCGTGGAAGGCCGAGCAGCTCGGTGGCGGCTATGTGCTCTCGTCCTGGTGCGAGCGCACGGCGCTGGAGGCCGCCGACGCGGTGATAGCGGTATCCGCCGGAATGATGCGCGACGTGCTCGCCGCGTACCCGTCGCTCAGCCCGGACCGGGTGCGGGTCGTGCACAACGGGATCGACACCGACCAGTACGGGCCAGACCGGCGCACCGATGTGCTGGAGCGACTAGGGGTAGACCCCGATCAGCGCAGCGTCACCTTCGTCGGCCGGATCACCCGCCAGAAGGGGCTGCCCTACCTGCTGCGGGCGGCCCGATCGCTGCCGCCGGACGTGCAGCTCATCCTGCTGGCCGGCGCCCCGGACACGATGGATATCGCGGCCGAGGTGGAGGGCCTCGCGGCGGAGCTGCGGCAGACCCGCAAGGGGGTCGTCTGGGTGCAGGAGATGCTGCCCAAGGACGAGGTCATCCAGGTGCTGACGCACAGCACGGTGTTCGTCTGCCCGTCGGTGTACGAGCCGATGGGCATCGTCAACCTGGAGGCGATGGCCTGCGAGACCGCAGTCGTCGCCACGGCCACCGGAGGCATTCCGGAGGTGGTGGTGAACGGGTCGACCGGGCTGCTGGTACCCATCGAACAGGCGACCGACGGCAGCGGAACCCCGCTGGATCCGGAACGCTTCGTTGACGACCTCGCCGCGGCCATCAACGAGCTCCTCGCGGACCCCGATCGGGCCGCGGCGATGGGCCGGGCCGGCCGCCAGCGCGCCGTGGAGCATTTCTCCTGGGCATCGATCGCCGAACGCACGATCGAGGTCTACCGGTCGGTCCTTCACCGCGGTTGAGACGACGGTGCCGGCGACGGGCACAATGACGCAAATGACCCGGAGACGCAAATGACCCGGAGACGCAAATGACCGGACGATTTCCGATCGAGGGGATCACGCCACTGCTGGCGTGCGGTGAACACCCGGCCAAGGCGGTCGTCGGCGAACTCGTACCCATCACGGCGATCTCCTACCGCGATGGCCTCGACGCGCTCGGCTGCAACGTCGTCTGGCGCGGCCCCGATGGGGCAGCCCGCCCGTTCACCCGGATGTCGCACGACGAGCCCGGCAGCGACCGGTGGCAGGCGACCATTCAACCGGACGCCGTCGGCCCCTGGAGCTTCACCGTCGAGGCCTTCGCGGACCCGTACCTGACCTGGCGCAACGCCGTCACCAAGAAGATGGAGGCCGGGCAGGGCGCGAAGGAGCTAGCCAACGATCTCGCCATCGGTGCCACGATCCTCGCCCATGCGGCCAAGATCGTGCCGGCCGAGCGGTTCAAGGACGTGCTTGTCGCGATGAGCGTACTGCGGGATCAGGCCCTGCCGCTCGCGGAGCGGACCTTTCCGGCGCTCGATCTCGCCGACGTGCTCTGGGAGTACCCGGTGCGCGAACAGGTCACAACCTCCGCACCGGTGCCGATGTGGGTGGACCGGAAGCGAGCGCTCTTCTCGGCCTGGTACGAGTTCTTCCCGCGCTCGGAGGGCGCGGTAGTGGACAAGAACGGGCGGCCGGTGAAGCACGGCACATTCACCACGGCCGCCCAGCGGTTGCCCGACGTAGCGAAGATGGGCTTCGACGTGGTCTATCTTCCGCCGATCCACCCGATCGGTCGGGTCAACCGGAAGGGCCGCAACAACGCGCTCGTCGCACGCAAGGAGGACGTGGGATCGCCGTGGGCGATCGGCGCGGCGGAGGGCGGCCACGACGCCATCCACCCGCAACTGGGCACCCTGGCGGACTTTCGCCGATTCGTCGACCAGGCGCGAGCGCTCGGCTTGGAGGTGGCGCTGGACCTGGCCCTGCAGTGCGCACCGGACCATCCGTGGGTCGCCGAGCACCCGGAATGGTTCACCACGCTTCCGGACGGCACGATCGCGTACGCCGAGAACCCGCCCAAGAAGTACCAGGACATCTACCCGCTGAACTTCGACAACGACCCGGACGGCATCCGCGCCGAGGTACTGCGCGTGGTGCTACACTGGGTGGCGCGGGGCGTCAAGATCTTCCGGGTAGACAATCCCCACACCAAGCCGACCGAGTTCTGGCATTGGCTGATCTGGCGGGTCAAGGAGGTCGACCCCGACGTACTCTTCCTGGCCGAGGCGTTCACCCGGCCCGCGATCATGCACGGTCTCGGCACGATCGGATTCTCCCAGTCCTACACCTACTTCACCTGGCGGACGAGCGCCCGGGAGCTTCGCGAGTACTGCGTGGAACTGGTGGACGCGGCCGACCACATGCGACCCAACTTCTGGCCCAACACCCCCGACATCCTGCATGAGACGCTGCAGCACGGCGGTCCGGTGATGTTCAAGATCCGCGCGGTGCTCGCCAGCATGCTCTCGCCGTCGTGGGGTCTCTACGCCGGCTACGAGCTGTACGAGCACGTCGCCCGTCCGGGGGCCGAGGAGTACCTGGACAACGAGAAGTATCAGCTGCGTCCGCGTCCGTGGGCGGCGGCGGAGAAGGCGGGCGAGTCGCTCGCCCCGTTCATCGCCCGCCTCAACGCCATCCGCAAGGAGAACACCGCGCTGCACTGGCTGCGCAACCTGCGCTTCCATGATGTGGACAACGAGGCGATCCTATGTTGGTCCAAACGCGACCCGGACAACGGCAACACCGTGCTGGTGATCTGCTCCCTCGACTCCCGCAATGCGCACTGGGCCAACACGACGCTGGACATGCCCGCCCTCGGCTTGGACTGGCACGAGCGGATGCAGGTGCGGGACGAGCTGACCGGCGCCTCGTTCGTCTGGGGGCAGCACAACGCGGTGCGGTTGGACCCGTACGGCGAGCCGGCGCACATCTTCACCGTCCATCGCAACGGACACACGCCATGAGCCTCGACGAGCTGATCACGGGTACGGTGCACGACCCGCACGCACTGCTCGGTCTGCACCCGCAGGACGGAAGCTCTGTTGTCCGTACGCTTCGTCGCGGTGCCAACGACGTGGCGGCCATTGTGGACGGTACACGGCATCCGATGCGTCTCGTGCATGACGAGGGTGTCTTCGAAACGACTGTGCCCGCTCCGGCCGACGACTACCGGATCGAGGTCGACGGTCGGGTCGCCGATGACCCGTACCGGCACCGCCCGACCCTCGGCGAGTTCGACCTGCAGCTGATCGCCGAGGGTCGGCACGAACGGCTGTGGACCGCGCTGGGTGCCCGGGCGCGCGAGGACGGCGTCGCGTTCGCCGTCTGGGCCCCGAACGCGCAAGGGGTGCGGGTGGTCGGTGACTTCACCGGCTGGGGCCCGCACGACGGGTGGCCTATGCGCTCGATGGGAAGCAGTGGCGTGTGGGAGCTGTTGGTGCCCGACGCCGCGGCCGGCCAGCGGTACAAGTACCGCATCCTCGGCCGCGATGGCGTCTGGCGGGAGAAGGCCGATCCGCTGGCGGCTTTCGCCGAGGTGCCGGACCGCACCGCGTCGATCGTCTACCAGTCGAACTACGAGTGGAAGGACGCCGACTGGCTCGCCCGGCGCTCGACCAGCGAGCCGCACCGCGAACCGGTCAGCATCTACGAGGTCCATCTCGGATCGTGGCGGCCGGGACTGTCCTATCACGAGCTCGCCGACCAGCTGACCGACTATGTGGTGGAGCTGGGCTTCACGCACGTGGAGTTCCTCCCCGTCATGGAGCACCCCTTCGGCGGCTCGTGGGGCTATCAGGTCACCGGCTATTACTCCCCCACCGCTCGCTTCGGCGACCCGGACGGCTTCCGCTATCTGGTGGACCGCCTGCACCAGGCCGGTGTCGGGGTCATCCTCGACTGGGTGCCGGCACACTTCCCCAAGGATGAGTGGGCGCTGGCCCGCTTCGACGGCACGCCGCTGTACGAGCATGCCGATCCGCGGCGGGCCGAGCATCCGGACTGGGGCACCTACGTGTTCGACTACGGCCGGCCGGAGGTACGCAACTTCCTGGTCGCCAACGCGCTTTACTGGTGCGCGGAGTTCCATGTGGACGGACTGCGGGTGGACGCGGTCGCCTCGATGCTCTATCTGGACTACTCACGACTCGACGGCGAGTGGGAGCCCAACGTGCATGGCGGCCGCGAGAACCTGGACGCCGTCGCGTTCATGCAGGAACTCAACGCCACCGTCTACAAGCACCACCCGGGCGTCCTGATGATCGCGGAGGAGTCCACCGCCTGGCCCGGGGTTACCCGGCCCACCGACGCCGGCGGCCTCGGGTTCGGCTTCAAATGGAACATGGGCTGGATGCACGACACGCTCGTCTACATCGGCAAGGAACCGGTACACCGGCAGTGGCACCACAACCAGATGACATTCGCCGCCGTGTACGCCTGGAGCGAGAGCTTCATCCTGCCCATCAGCCACGACGAGGTGGTGCACGGCAAGCGGTCGCTCGCCGGCAAGATCCCTGGGGACTCCTGGCAGCGCCGGGCGACCGTTCGGGCGCTGCTCGCCTTCATGTGGGCGTTCCCCGGCAAGCAGCTGCTCTTCATGGGCAGTGAGCTCGCCGACGAGCAGGAGTGGAGCGAGGAGCGAGGCCTTGACTGGGGCCTGCGGCGCGACCCAGCCCACGCCGGGGTAGCCAAACTCGTCGGGGACCTCAATGCCGCGTACCGCTCTGCCACGGCGCTCTGGACGCAGGACACGACGCCGGACGGCTTCCGGTGGATCGTCGGCGACGACGCAGCTCACAACATCTTCGCGTTCGAGCGGATCGGTTCGGCCGGTTCGGTGCTGGTTTGCGTGGCCAACTTCGGCGCCGTTCCGGTTGAGGGTTACCGGATAGGCCTACCTCGCGGCGGTACCTGGCAGGAGCTCGTGAACACCGACGCCGACCATTATGGCGGTTCCGGTGTGGGCAACCTCGGTGAGGTGCACGCCGAGCACGTCGGGTGGCACGGCCGCCCAGCGTCGGCCACAGTGCGGATCCCGCCGCTGGGCGCGCTCTGGCTCCGCCCCGCCTAGCCCCCCAAGCTCGCGTCGATCATGACCTGGAGGTCATGATCGACGCTGTTTGGCGACGGTCAGCTCATGATCACGGCGATCTTGGGAGGACAACGCGGCGGCCGAAACATGAGATCCTGAGGACGGAGAAGGTGCCGTGCCGCGGCCGCGGTACGGTGCCGTCTTGCGTGATAGAGCGCAGTACCTGGTCCTCAGACAGATCGGCCTCACATGTCCTCGCGAAGCGACCCGCCCTGGGGTTCCGACGACGAATCTCCGTCGACGAACCGGCCGCACCGTCGACCGGAATCCTTGGGCAACGGCCACCACCATCGTCACAGCCACGGCATCACCGTTTCGGTGTCGTCGCATACCACTCGCGTCGTCATGGCCATCCTGATCCCCGCCATGGTCATCACTGCGTTGGCGTTGATCTTTCTGTGGCCGGACAGACCGGCACCGCTAACCACCGGCGGTGAGGAGCAGCGTGCGTATGGCGAGGTCCTGCGCATCGAGGAAAGGCCGTGTCCATCGGGTCAGGCGCCGCCAGGGAGTCAGCAGCTGCCATGCGGCACCACGACGATTCATATCAGCGAAGGCCCGGGCCGGGACAGTACCGTGACCGCCGACCTGCCGCAGGGCCCTGGTGCGCCGAGACTTCAAACTGGCGACAAGGTGGTGCTGGTCCACGTCCCGGATGCGCCACCGGGAACGCCGGAGTACGCCGTCATCGATCACCAGCGCGGGCAGCCCATGGTCCTGATGCTGGCGCTGTGCGCGGCCATCATCATCGCGTTCGGGCGGTGGCGTGGACTGACCGCAATCGTGGGGCTCGCGGTGAGCTTCGCCGTTCTCCTCTTCTTTGTCATTCCGGCCATTCTCGACGGTGAACCACCACTGCTGGTCGCCATCGTGGGATCTTCGGCGATCATGTTCGCGGTCCTCTACCTGACACATGGTGTCAACGTGCACACGTCGGTGGCCATCCTCGGCACCCTCGCGAGCCTGGTCCTGACCGGACTGCTCGGCGCGGCCTTCACGGCAACCACCCAGCTGACCGGCTTCGGCACCGAGGAGAGCCTCTACCTGTCCATCCTGCAGGGCAATGTGGACATGCGAGGACTGCTCCTGGCCGGCATTATCATCGGCGCACTCGGCGTCCTCGACGACGTGACGGTGACGCAGGCGTCCACCGTTGCGGAATTATCGCAGTCGACGACGTCCAGGTTGGAGCTGTACCGAGCGGCGACCCGGATAGGGCGGGCTCACGTGGCCTCGGCGGTCAACACGATCGTGTTGGCGTACGCGGGCGCGTCTCTTCCTCTGCTCCTGCTCGTCGCCGCTGGTGGCCGCGATGTCAGCGACCTGCTCACGAGCGAGTTCTTAGCGCAGGAGATTGTACGCAGTGCGGTAGGGACCATCGGCCTCGTAGCGGCTGTGCCGATCACTACCGCGCTGGCCGCACTCGTCGCGGACATCCACCCCGCGCCGACGCCCGGGCACCGACTCAATCAGCGATGACCGCGATCGACGCCGGCGCCGTGGACTACGCGATGAGCCACCGCCCAGTTCAGCCGAGTATCCATGACCGCCCACCGGCGGTCGTGACGGGAACGGACACCAGGACCGTGTCATCGGTGCCGGTGACCGCGAAAGACGTCATCTCGTCCGGACCGACCGAAACCTGGGCGCGGACCGACAGGGCGTCTGTGTCGGCTACGAAATCCGCAACCACCTGGCTGCGCCCGTCACGGGTCTGGAGCACCAGCCGGTATGCCTCCCCCACCTGCAACCCACGCAAATCGGCCTGTACGGTCGCGTGGCCAGCCTGCGCAGTGACCGCTACCGATGCCGCCACGTCGGTCATACGCTCCAGGTCGGCGATGTCGTCCTGGCTCAGAAGATCGAGATAGCCGGTCAGACCCTTGAGTTCGTCGTACTCCGTCCGGCACGCGGCACAGCCGCGCAGGTGCAGCTCGATTGCGCCACGCTCGGTCGGATCGAGCCTACCCAGGATGTACAGACCGATGGCTGTGCCGACGTGCGCGCCGTCACCGTCGTCCTCGAAGACCGTCATATCCGATCCCGTTCAGGAAAGCTTCTCTCCCGGGTGTTAATGCACGATGTTACCCCGAGGTAGGGCAGCCGCAGTGCACCCGACCTCGGGGGGGACCGCAGACCGGGATCGGACCATCAAGAATACGTACGCACGTATGTCACACCGTGTATGAATGCACCACGCCGGCGTACCTGCCGGCTTCGAAGAGTTCGCCGCTGAGGTCGCAGCCCTTCCCGTAGGCCCACCGGATCCCGCACGCTTGGGAAAAATCGCCGGCCGACATGGTTATGAGATCACGGGCCCTCCTCCGGCCTGACCAACAATGTGTCAACGGCCACCGTTTCATCCCGCGAGTAGCAGAAAGCTGCTCGCGGGGGCCACGGTGGCCGGTTCGATCAATACGCCTGGCTAGCCTGACTCGTTCATCGCCGAGCTTGATACCACTGACGACCGGACCTTGGTTTCGTATGGCGTAACCTCGGCCGAAGGCCACTCGACCATCCTGGAGCGTCACATCTTGATGCGCTCGTTCATGGGGTCATACATGGGCCGTAGTGAGACCACCGCCGGGTAGGTCGTCGCACCGATCTCGACCGTCCACTCTCCACTGTCGAGCCATACCTGGTCGAGCGGCTGGCCCGCGTCGATCATGGCTAGCCCAACGGCGCCGCCGAGCGTGAAGCCGTACGACGCCGCCCGGATGTACCCGACCGGCTGACCATTACGGCGGACCACCTCGGCGTGGAACATGAGCGGCTCGGGGTCGGTGACTAGGACTTGGAGCAGCCGCCGATGCAGTGGTCCCGAGGCCTTCTTCGCCAACACCGCATCGCGGCCGATGAAGCCGCCCGGCTTGTCCAGGGCGACCGCGAATCCGAGACCGGCCTCGAGGACCGAGTCGGTGTTGTCGATGTCGTGGCCGTAGTCGCGGTAGCCCTTCTCCATCCGCAGGCTCCCCAGCGCCTTGAGCCCGGCGTGACGCAACCCAACCGCCCGGCCAGCCTCGACGAGTCGATCGTAGACATGGATCGCCTGCTCCGCCGGAATGTAGAGCTCGTAACCAAGCTCACCCAGGTACGTGATGCGGATGCATAACACCCGCGCGAACCCAAGATCGATCTCGCGGGCCGTCCTAAATGGAAACGCTACATTGGACATGTCCTCTGTGGTCAGCGTCGCGATCAGCTCACGTGAGCGCGGGCCCTGGATGTTGATCTGCCCGTAGCCAGCGGAAACGTCCGTTACAAAGGCGTGCGCATCGGCGAAGCTACGTCGCATCCAGGTTTCGGCGTGGCGGTGTGCGGTGTCGGACGCGACGACCCAGAACCGATCGTCGTCCAGCTTGGTGACGGTGAGATCGGCCTCCAGCGTTCCGCCCTCGTTGAGCCACTGCGTGTACGTGATGACGCCAGTGTCACCGTCGACGTGGTTGGCCGAGATGCGTTCGAGTTTCCGGCCGGCGTCGCGCCCCTGTACGAGGAACTTCGACATGAACGACATGTCCATGAGGATCACGCCGTCGCGTGCGGCGCGGTGCTCGGCCTCCCAGAACGGGAACCAGTTCTGGCGCCCCCACGACAGTGCGTCCACCTTCGGCTCAACACCCTCGGGCGCATACCAGTCGGGGCCCTCCCAACCGCTAACGTCCTTGAAATAGGCGCCCCGCTCGCTGAGCCGGTGATGCAGGGGCGAGAGCTTCGCACCGCGGGCGGTCTGCATCGATCGACCGGGGTAGTGGCATTGATAGACCATTCCGAGCGATTCGACCGTACGCGTAGCGCGGTACTCCGGATTGGACTGGTAGCCATGCAGGCGGTCGATGTTGATGCCGGTGATGTCGATGTCGGGCCGGCCATCGACGATCCAATGGGCCAGCGCCCGGCCGATGCCTCCGCCGGTCAGGATGCCAACGGAGTTGAGCCCGGCAGCTACGAAGTAGTTCTTGAGCTCCGGCGCCTCACCGAACACGGGCTGCAGGTCGGGGGTGAAGCTCTCCGGACCACAGAAGAACTTGCGGATGCCCACCTCCCGCGAGACCGGGATCCGCTCCATCGCCTTCTCCACGTACGGCGCCATCCGATCCCAGTCGGGGGGCAGCTCGCCAAAGGAGAAGTTTTCGGGGACGCCCTCGACCTTCCACGGCGCGCAGACCGCCTCGAACAGGCCGATCATCAGCCCGGCTCCCTCCTCCCGGAAGTAGCCATAGGAGCCAGGGTCCTCGAGCACCGGCAGGGACCCGTCCATGCCGTCGATGGGCTCGGTGAGGAGGTAGTAGTGCTCGGCCGCTTGCAGCGGGATGTTCACGCCGGCCATCGCCCCCAGCTGCCGGGCCCACATCCCGGCGCAGTTGACCACATACTCCGCCTCGATGTCACCGTGTGGCGTCCGCACGCCGGTTACCACCCCGCCTCGGTGCAGGAAGCCGGTCGCGGGTTTGCCCTCGAGGATCTTGACGCCCCGCATGCGGGCGCCCTTGGCGAGGGACATGGTGACGTCCACGGGGTTCGCCCGCCCGTCTTCCTTCACGTAGAACCCGGCGAGGATGTCATCGGTGCGCGCGAGGGGGAACAGCTCCTTCACCTCGCCCGGCGAGATCTCCTGCACATCCACACCGCACAGGCGGTTGAAGGCCGACACCCGGCGGTACTCCTCCAGCCGGTCGGCGTCCGCGGCAACCTCGATGAACCCGACTTGCTTGAGCCCGGTCGCGAGTCCGGTCTCGGCCTCGAGCCGGCCGTACAGGTCGCGGGTGTACTTGCGCATCTCGGTCGACGTCTCCGAGGTGGAGCCGAAAGTGACCATGAGCCCGGCCGCATGCCAGGTCGTACCAGACGTCAGCCGGTCCCGCTCGAGCAGCACCACATCCGTCCAACCGAGGTGTGCGAGGTGATAGGCGACGGATGTGCCGATGACCCCGCCCCCGACGACCACCACGCGGGCACGACCCGGGACGCCGTCGGGTGGGGCGACGCTGTTGGTCATGAGCGCTTGCTCCGATCTTGGGGGACTTGCCAGGCCACCAGCGTAGACAAGCCATCCAGCCGCGCCGACCGCCGGGGATGCTGGCGCTACGGCCCAGTGCCAGACACGGGCATTTCGGACACGTGCCGTGCCCGGTACCATCGATGCGACCGTCGAAGCCAGGGGGAACGCGACGTGGGCAGACCCGGACCCGATCCGTCTACAAGGGACGTCGTTCTGCGAGATGTGACAGAGGCCGACCTTCCGATACTCTTCGACCAGCAACTCGACCCGGAGGCCAACCGGATGGCCGCCTTTCCAGCCCGGGACCTGGATGCCTTCATGGCACACTGGACCAAGATCATGGCGGATAAGAGCCTGCGACTCCGGACCATACTCGCGGACGGTCAGGTGGCCGGCAATGTTGTCTGCTTTGGGCCGCCCGACGAACGAGAAATCGGTTACTGGATCGGTCGGGCGTTCTGGGGCAAGGGGGTCGCGACCAGGGCGCTGTCGGCGTTCTTGGTCCAGGTCGAGGCCCGCCCGTTGTACGCCCATGTCGTTAGCGACAACGTCGGCTCCATCCGCGTTCTGGAGAAGTGCGGATTCATGGTTGTTCACCGCGTGACGGAACTCTCCGAACAACGCGGCGAGGAGGTCGAGTCCCTCATTCTGAAACTGGACGGCGACGACAAACCCACGACATGATTCGTCGCGTGCAGACACTTCCGCCCGAGGTTGTCCGGATCGCCGACTGGGGCGGCGAGGCCGGCCGCCGGTGGGTAGCCGGGCTGCCCGAGCGGCTCGCGCTGCTCTCCGCCGCATGGAAGCTCACGTTGGGGGTTCCCTTCACCGACGGCTACTGCTCGTACGCAACCCCGGTGACGAGGGCCGACGGTTCGTCCGCCGTACTCAAGGTCCCGTTCGTCGACGAGGAGAACTACGCCGAGGCGCGAGCCCTTCAAACGTACGATGGTGACGGTGCGGTCCGGCTACTCAACTATCACGCCGACACTGGAGCGATGCTGCTGGAGCGCGCCGAGCCGGGTAGCTCGCTCAAGGCCTACCCCGACCGGACTGAAGCACTGGAGATCGCCTGTGCGCTGCTCACCCGGTTGCGTCGCCCGCTCGCTCCGGCCGTGGGACACGTCGCCGAGATCCCAGACCCGCCGAAGGGTGCCCAGATGGCGGCTGGAATCGCCGCCACGCTGCGCGCTGCGCCACCAGGAGCCGTACCGGCGGAGGTCCTCGCGGCTGCGATCGGTTGGGCCGACCGGTTGGCGTCGGCGCCCGCAGGCCCGGAGTTGCTGGTCAACCGCGACGCGCACTTAGACAACATCCGCGCGGCGCGGCGTGAACCATGGCTGCTCATCGATCCGAAGCCGCTCGTCGGCGAGGCCGCACTGGACGGCGGATGGCTCCTTCTTGATCTGCTCACCGACGGCCCGACACGCACATTGGCCGACGAGTGGGCTCCTCGCGTCGCGGCTGGATTGGACTTAGACGAAACCCGCGTACGCGGATGGGCGCTGATCCGGGCTATGGAGAACGCGGCGTTTGAGGCCGCGCGAGGCAACGATCCGTCCGAGGACCTGGCCTTCGCCGATGCGGTAGCACCACCACCGTAGAGTCCTGCGAGAAGACGCCGCCGGCGCAAGGGGAGCTGCACATTGGCCAGGTTTGACGACGCCACCGCCGTGGACGGGACAAACGGCAGGTATACCGCGAATCTCGATCCAGAGTGGACGGTCAGCGGGAAACCGCACGGCGGTTACCTGCTTGCCGTCTTAGCGCGCGCGGCTATCGCAGCCGACAATCATGGCACCCACCCACACCCGGTGTCGGCCAGTGCGGTCTACCTGTCCCCGCCGGACATCGGTCCGGTCACAGTGGTCGTTGAGTCGCTCCGAAAGGGGAAGTCCGCGAGCCAGCTGCGCGCTCACCTCATCCAGAAAGACCGCACGTGCGTGGAAGCATTGTTCACCTTGGGTCGCCTCGATGACACCACCGACCAGCGGTGGGTCGATGCCCCGCCGGTGGAGGTCGCGCCGGCGGAGACGTGCCCGGTCAGCCCGATCGAGCCACCGGGCGCCGGGGTTCGGGTCGCGATGCTCGACATGGTCGAACAGCGCCTCGACCGGGCATCGTTTCGGGGGCCGGCCGGCGGCTCAGGTGAAATCCGCGGTTGGCTGAGCTTCGCCGACGCCACCCCATTCGACCCGGTCAGTTTGCTCTACGCCGTCGACTCGTTCCCGCCGGCCACCTTCACGATCGGCAGCATCGGCTGGGTCCCGACGCTGGAGCTCACCGTCTACATCCGGGGTGTGCCAGCACCGGGACGGCTCCGCGTTCGGCAACGCGCTCGCGTTCTTGCCGGCAACCTGGTTGACCAGGTCTGCGAGATCTGGGACTCCCGCGACCGCGTGGTCGCTCAGGCCACGCAACTCGCGTCCGTACGGATGGCCCGGACCGACGGCGCCCCGACAATCTAGTGGGGCGTTGTACGATCTCCCAGGGTCGTGCCTGGGCCTCTTCCGCAGCCATAGGAGATCCCATGTCGTCATTGAACGCCGAGTCCACCGCCTTTCGGGCCGCGCTGGACGTGATCCGTGGCGTCGAGCCCGTGGTGGCCGACGCCATCGCCGCCGAGCTCGCCGACCAGCGTGCTTCCCTCAAGCTCATCGCCAGCGAGAACTACGCATCCCCGGCCGTGCTGCTGGCGATGGGCAACTGGCTCAGCGACAAGTATGCCGAGGGAACCATCGGACGGCGGTTCTACGCCGGCTGCCGAAATGTGGACACGGTCGAGGCGCTCGCCGCCACGCACGCGCGCGAGCTGTTCGGCGCACCGCACGCATACGCGCAACCGCACTCTGGCATCGACGCCAACCTGGTCGCCTACTGGGCGATCCTCGCCGACCGGGTCGAGGCGCCCGCCCTGAAGAGGGCGCAGGCCCGACAGGTCAATGACCTGACCGAGAAGGACTGGTTCGAGCTGCGGCGTGAGCTGGGCAACCAGCGGATGCTCGGGATGTCGCTGGACGCGGGCGGCCACCTCACGCACGGCTTCCGGCCCAACATCTCCGGCAAGATGTTCGACCAACGCAGCTACGGCACCGACCC
>Ga0184612_10000441_pt1 | contig 19268 bp, 19 predicted proteins | sample PLM3_60_coex_FD_133163 | JGI IMG/M metagenome (GOLD analysis project Ga0184612, IMG submission 133163) | Groundwater sediment microbial communities from an aquifer in East River, Colorado, USA - PLM3_60_coex | ecosystem: Environmental > Terrestrial > Soil > Riparian zone | place: USA: East... | reverse complement strand
TCCACACCGACCACAGCTGCGATTCGCCGCGCCGCGTCCGGCAGATCGCCGGTCAGCATCTCGACACCGAGACCCATCCGGTGGAGCGTCGCGATGGTGCCCCGCGCTTCGGGCCGCACTGTGTCGTCGAGCCAGAGCACGGCCCGCACCTCGTCGCCCCAACCGAGGTAGACCACGGAATGGCCGCTCGCCTCCAGCGCCCGCGCCCGCGCGGCCAAGGGTTCGGGCACCGGCCAGCCGAGTTCCATCATCCAGATGGCGGTGCCGGCCGCGACGCTGACGCCGCGGGACTCACCGCAAATGCCGCTGCCCGCCACCGCCCGGACCTGTGTGGTCGCGACCGGCTCGACGCCGCGCGCAGCGGCCGCGGCAACGATGCCGCGCGCCAGCCCGTGCTCGGAATGGCGCTCCAGCCCCGCGGCTCGGGCCAGGGCATCGTCGGCTCCGACACCCTCGGTATCGATCCCAGCCAGGCACGGGCGGCCCAGGGTCAGAGTGCCGGTCTTGTCGAAGGCGATGGTGGTCACGCGGGCCAGGGACTCCAGGACGCTGCCGCCGCGAATCAGGCAGCCGCGGTTCGCCAGACGCGCGATACCGAGCGAGCCGGCAAGGCCGGCGGCAAGACCGAGCCCGCAGGGACAGGCGACCACGAGCACGGCAAGGCCGGCAAGCAGCGCCTGCTCGAACGGGACTGAGTGCAGCCAACCAAACATCGTCAGAGCCGACAGGACGATAACGATCGGAACAAACGCCCCGCCGACTTGGTCGACGATGCGCTGGGTCGGACTCTTCTGGGCAAGGGATTCGCGCACTGCGCGACAAATCTGCGCCCAGTGGGTCGCCGACCCGGCACGGCTGACGTCGATCAGCAGCGGGCCTTCCAGGTTGATGCTGCCGGCGATCACCGCTGCGCCGGCAGATTTTTCCACCGCTCGGCTCTCGCCGGTGATGACGGCTTCGTTGGCGTGGGAGACGCCGTCCCGGACCACGCCATCGACCGGGAAACGCTCGCCGGGCCTCACCAGGACCAGAGCTCCGGCGGCCAGATCCCGCGCCGGCCGGCGTGACTCCGCCCCGTCCACTACCACCGTCGCCCACTGGCTTTCGGCTTCCAGGAGCGGTGTCAGGCTGCGCACCGCGCGCGCCCGGCCGACCGCCTCCAGGTAGCGGCCAACAGTGAACAGCACCAGCAGCATGGTCGCGGTGTCGAAATAGACCTGTGCGCCGCCGGTGAGCACGCTGAGCGCGGAACAGCCATAGGCAGCCAGGACGCCGACGGCGATCAACGCGCTCGCCGTCAACCGGCCGCGCATCGCCTCGGCCCAAGCGTCGCGCATGAACGGTCCGCCAAGGATCACGAGTACGGGCGTCGCCAGTATCCACAGCAGCACATGGACCCATGGGAGCATGTCGGCGTCGGCGCGCTCGAAGGTGCCGGAATAGAGCAGCAGGCTGAACATCATGATGTTCATGGAGAGGAATCCGCCGACTCCGAGCCGGATCAGCAGCCAGGTGGCCTCCGATTCCTCGCGGCTGCCGTTGCGGACTTGGAACGCCAGGCAGCAACCGTAGCAGCAGAATGCATGGGTCGCGCCGTCGAGCGAGCGCCGCATCGGGCGCGGACCGACCGGCAGCAGACAATGGCGGCACAGCCGGTCGTCGGGCATCACGCTCGCGTTCACTGCGGCAAACCGTGATGGGCGAGATGCAGGCCGTGCTCGGCCAACGGCAGCAGGCCGCGAGCGATGGTCACTACACCCAGCGCCAAGATGAAGGCGCCGGCAAAACGGACGCCGCGCCGCCGCCATACCGGCCGCAACAGCGCGCCGACGCCGCCCATCAGCAGCATCGCCGGAAAGGTGCCGAGACCGAACGCCACCATGGTGAGAAACCCGGGCAGCGCCGCGGCGGTGCTTGCCGCCTGGGCGGCGAAAGCATAGACCAGCGGACAGGGCAGGAAGCCGTTGACGACTCCGAGGGCGAGCGGTGCCGCCGGTCCGCGCGCGCCCAAGAGACTGCGCATGGCTGCCACGATGGTGCTGCCGCCAAAGCCGGCAAGAACGCCATGAACGCGCTGCAGCAGGCCGAGCAACTGCAGCGCCATGACGATCATGAGCAGGCCCGCAACGACCGCCAGGATGCGTTGACCGCCATCAAGCGGTCCGGCCAGCGCCGGCACAGCGTTGTGCCCGTTCGCCGTGCTCACCATCTGCCCGAGGCTGCCGGCGAGGACGCCGAGAAAAGCGTAGGTCGCCACCCGCCCGCTATTGTAGAGCAGGTGACGCGCGATGCCCGCCGCCCGCCCGCCCGGTTCGTTCCCTAGGGCGCAGGCGAAACCGCCGCACATGCCGATGCAGTGGAAGCTGCCGGCCATACCGGCGACAAAGACGAGCAGATAGTACGTCATCGATTCTCTTCCCCGGCCCTCTGGCGACCGTGGGGACCGCCGACAAACCAGCGCGCCGCCGAATCGCGGCGCGGCGGCCGCGACGTTCGGCTACTTCTTGCGCACCAAATCGGCGACCCAGACGAAGAAGCCGATGGTGGCGATCGTGAATCCAATGATCGCGATCCACTGGGGGATGCTCAGCTCGATCATAAGGGCGCTCGACTCGTACATGGCTCAACCTCGTCAGAGCAGGGCAACGCCGAAGGCGTTCAACGCGAGTTCGCTGAACAGGAAAAGCAGGTTTAGGGCGGCTACCGCCAGAATGATTTTCGCAACCAGCATCGCTGCAACTCCCTCCCGCCGTCTCCGTTTCTAGTAGTTCAAACCGGGCCCAAGCCCACCCCAATAGGAGATCATGTAGTAAAGGGCCCAGACGAACAGCACCACGTAGACGACCAGGAGCCAGGGTGCGATCGTGCCGTGGTGGGCCTGGATGTAGCCGCCAGCATACTCCTCCAGGTCCGCGTCCGCATGGTGGGAATCGGCCGGCGCCTCGGCGGCCTCACGCTTTGCTTCGGTCTCGTCAGTCATCTTCATTCACCTCCGCGCGATACATCCGCTCCGCGATCCCTTCCACATCCGTGAACATGCCGGAGAGCGCGGCCCAGACGAACAGGCACAAGGCCCCCAGGCTCATGAAAAGAGCGACAGAGAATTGGACGATGGTCTCTCCCATGCTCGTCTCCCTATTGCTCGGCTGCCGCTGCGGCCAATGCGCTGTCGGCTGCCGGGTCGAGATTCTCCATGCCGTTCCGCTCGGCCCAGGCGTCGCCGCCGAAGTTGGCGTGCTGGGTCGCGCCCTCGGTTGGCCCGTGGGCATAGGCGCGCTCAGAAGAAGAGGCGTCGAGGCCGGTGTCATTGAGTGCCGCCCGCGCCTCCGGTGGAATATTGAGCGGCTCTCCGGTCAACGGATCCTTGAAGGCCGAGAGCGCCAGCACGAAGTAGGCGAGCGCCCAGCGGTCCTCCTCCGGCAGCGACTGTTGATAGGATGGCATCGGCGTGCCGCTCAGGCCCGTCGTCATGGTCCGGAAGATGTCCTGCACCACAGGGCCCGACTTGAATTGGCCGGTGGTCAGATCGGCCGGCAGGATCGGGAAGCCGGAGTCATCCTTGAGGCCGGCCGCCTTTTCGCCGTCGCCCTTACCGGTCTGGCCGTGGCACTCCCAGCACTTGGCTTGCTTCCAGACTTCCGATCCACGGGCCAACAGCTCCGCGCTCGGCTCCGGCGGCTCGGTAATGTAAAGCGGCGCGCCCGCCGGCTCTTCGACGAAGTAGAAGTACGGGCTAGCCGGGTCGGAACGGTCCGCCGCCAGCTCGTACTTGATGTACTGGATGACGGCCAGGCGATCCTTGTCGGGCAGTTCATGCCACGAGGGCATGGCCGTGCCGCGCACCCCGCGAGTGATCGTCCGCAGCAGGTCGCCGTCAGTGGGAACCGGTTTGCTGGTCAAGCGGAACTTGAAAACGCCCAAGGTGAAGTTGCGGGGACGGTGGTTGTACATGAAGGTCGCCGCCGGCCCGTTGCCGTCGCCCTTCTCGCCATGACAGCCGATGCAGCGGCGCTCATAGACCTCCTTGCCGTAGCCGATCCATTCGTCCGAGCGCGGCACCGACACCATCGACGCCTCGAGGCGCTGCGGCTCGAACACGTCGCGCCACTTGCCGCGGTTCATGCCGAGCTTCTGCAGATAGGCGACGAGCGCTTCCAGCTCGTCGGTCGTGGCGGCAAGTTGCACCGAATCGCCGGTGTACTCGTCGTTCGGCGTCAGGATGACCGGAAATTTTCCCTTGGCCCGCGGCGGCACGAACAGAAGGCCGTCCGCATTCGGCGTCAGCGTGATCTTTTCCTGGCTGCCGAAATTGAACAGCCGTTCGGTATGCGGCGTCTTCTCCAGGGTGCGGTTCCCCGAACCGTCGTCGACGATCTTGACCGGTGTCGCGGGAGCGTCGAACAGCCCGGCGTACCTCGGCATGATCGAGTCGGGCAGCAGCATGCGCGGGTCCCAGAAGTGCGCCAGATGCCATTCATCGCTGTATTTGAGCCCCACCCGCGTCAGGTCGGGGCCGATGCGCCGCGTCGAGAACAAGTGGGGCGTGTCGAAGGCATACTCACCGGCCTGGCTGACCGGCCCCCAGCGCCGCGTCTCGCCGGTCACCGGGCGGACAAACTGCGAATGGCAAAACCAGCAGCCTTCGCGGGTGTAGACGGCGCGCCCGAGCTGCTGCTGCTCGGTGTAGTCGGTCGAGTCGCTCACCATCCATTTGAGCTCGCCAAGGTCGGTGCGGACGACCTGGGTGACCTTGGTCGTGCGCGACTGCGGCTCGACCAGCGGCAGGATGCCCTGGGTCACGACGGCGAGGAAGAAGAAGCCGATTCCGGCGACCAGGGTGACGAAGCGGGCGTTCATCGCGCACCTCTCTCGGCCGGCACGGCGCCCGGCGGATAGGCCGCCGCTTGCGCCGCGGTCGGCCGGCGAAGTGCGGTCATCATCATGTTGAGGACCAGCAGCGACATGCCGGTGTCCATGGAGATGCCCGCCAGCGTGCGCACCAGCCAGAACGGCCGCACCGGCAGGATCGAGTCCACCCACTCGACCGCCGACATCCAGGCATAGCCCTGCAACAGGCCGCCGGCGGTCAGCACCAGGCCCATGGTGGAGATGCCGGCGGTGATCAGCCAGAACGACCAGTTGCCGAGCTTGAACGACCACAGCTCGCTATTGAACAGCCTTGGCCAGGTGTAGACGAGGCCGCCGATTGCCCACACCACGAAGGTGCCGAACACCGTCAGATGGGAATGCGAGATGACGAAGTCGGTGAAGTGGGTCGGCTGCTGGATCGAGCGCAGCGCCTCGGTCGAGCCCTGGAAGCAGCCCAACAGGTACATAATCGAGCCCATGATCAGGAACTTGGCCGGCAGGTTGCGGCCGAACTCGTGCCACTTCCCGCTCATGGTGCCGAAGAAGTTCACCAGCACCGTCCACACCGGGATGATCAGCAGCATCGAGGTGATGATCGCCAGGGTCTCCGCCCAGTCGGCGATCGGGCTGTAGAGATAGTGATGGATGCCGACGAAGGGATAGAAGAGCGCGAGCGACCAGAAGCCGACAAGCGACAGCTTGTGGCTATAAATCGGGTTCCGCGCGCTGACCGGCAGGAAGTAGTAGATGACCACGTAGCCGGCGGGCGTCAGCCACAGGCCGACGATGTAATGGATGAAGAGCCCGTGGAAGGCGGCGCTGTTGGCGCCGGTGATCGTATAGGGCAGGATGAAGCTGCCGAGGATCAAATTCAGGACGGTCCAGACGTACGCCCCGATCAGGTACCACAGAGCGACGTAGAGTTGCGGCTCCAGCCGCCGTCCGATGGTGATCAGGAATTGCAGCGTCGTGATCGACACGATGACGAAGATGACGATGTCGATGAGGAGCGGGAACTCGCCCGCCTCGAGCCCCTGGACGTAGCCAAGCGGAAGCGACAGCAGTCCGACGATAAGCCCGATGTTCCAGATCCACACGAGAGGCTGACCGAGCTGCGCGCCCCAGACCCTGACCCCGCAGAGCCGCGGCACCAGGTAGTGGCAGAGCCCGATGAAGAGCGTGGAAAAGGCGCCGAAGATGACGCCGTTGACGTGAACCGGACGAAGCCGTCCGAATGTCAGCTGCAGGGTCGTCCCGAGATAGTCGGGATAATTGAACATCGCCGAGATGGTGACACCGACGGTCGGCGTGACCATCAGCCAGAACATGCCCCAATAGAGCCAGGTGCGCACCAGGCGCTGGTCGACCAGGGCGTCGAGATCGACGCCGCTGAACTTGCCGCGCAGTACTTCCGCCATCGCTTGCCCTCCCCTTTGCCGCCACCTCATGGTCCGGCACCCGCGGGCACTCCTAGGCTTCGCTTCTCAGGCCTTGGCCGGACCCCCATGCGATCCGCGGGAGGTGGCCTCTGGAAACGAACTTTTTTTACGCAGTTTCATTGTTGACGAGTGAGCCGTCCCCTGTCTATAGTTTTTTAATCGTTCTTATTCTAATTCCAAATCGGCGGGCGTCGCCCAAGCCGAAAGAATTGAGCGGGCCGCACGCCACCGCACTTCGACCGCCACTGCGCGGTCGCCCGGGGGAGGAGCGTGCATGAAACCTTTCAATGGGTTAAGCGTTCTTGTTGTCGCCACTTTGGTGTTGGCCGTAGCACATTCCGCAGTCGGCTATGAGGTCGCCACGGTCGAAAATGGCGGGTCCATCAGCGGGAAGGTGGTCTATCAAGGCAGCGTTCCCATGCGGCAGATCATCACCACAAAGGACCAGGACGTCTGTGGCGGCATCCGCGAGGAGCCGGAGATCATCGTCGATGCCGCAAAGGGCGTAAAGGATGCGGTGGTCTATCTGGCCAAGGTGGACAAGGGCAAGGCGTGGCCGGCTGCCGAAGCCCCGCCCCAGCTCAATAATGTCAAATGCGTCTTCGAGCCCCGCGTGCAGGTCGTCCAGCCGGGCACGCTTGACGTCGTGAACAAAGATCCGGTGCTGCACAATACCCACGGCTTTTATGGCAAACGCACCGTCTTCAACCTGGCCCTGCCCAACAAGGACCAGGTGATCAAGACCGAGCTGGAGCGGCCAGGCGAAGTGCGCGTCGAGTGCGACGCCCATGGTTGGATGCTCGGCTGGGTCTATGTGGCGGAGAACCCCTATTTCGCGGTCACCGGCGAGGACGGCAGCTTCACCATCGGCGACGTGCCGCCCGGCGACTACACACTGATCGCAACTCACGAATTCACCGGGCCGCTCGAGATTCCCGTCACCGTGAAGGCGGGCGAGGCGGCCACGGTGCCGATCGAACTGAAGAAGTGAATTCCAAGAATTTCGTCGCATCAGCCACAGGAGGGAATCGAAAGAACTTGCGCGCAATGACGTAGGGATCGGCATAAAGGCGGAGCGGCGGACCGAGAATTCCGCGCGCCGCGGAAGCGGAGGAGGCCTCACCAATGTCAGAACTGAAGCGTATTCGGCGTGAAATGGATGCGGTGCTGCGCCCGCCCGGAGCACATCCGGATCGATCGCTCAGCCTTACCCGTCGCATCTTCCTGCACAGATCGCTATTGACCGGCGTCGCAGCAGGCGCTGCGACCTACGGGTGGTTCCCGATCATCAACACCATGGACGTCGCCTATGGCGCGGAAGCGCCCTTCAAGTTCGCCTGGCTCTCCGACACACACCTCTATCCCAAGGAGGTCAACGTCCGCTTCGTCGAGAAGGTGGTGCGGGCAGCGCAGGACATCCAGGCTATGAATCCTCCCGCCGACTTCATGATCTTCGGGGGCGATCTGGCCCAGCTCGGCGACCCCGTTGAGCTCGACCTCGGCAACGAGCTGCTGAAGGAGGTGTCGATCCGCAAAGTCTTCATCCCCGGCGAGCATGACTGGTATCTCGACATGGGCGAGAAATGGCGCGCCCTCTTCGGCGAGCCCAACTGGACCTTCGACCATAAGGGCGTGCGCTTCGTCGGCCTCGACACCATCAGCCGTGCTCCCGACTACTGGACCGCCAAGAACATGTCTCCGCAGGAGCGCATGGGCCACATGTCCGTACTCGACGGCACCGTGGCGGGCGCCTGGGCCGGCGTTGGCAAGGACCAGCTCGAATGGCTGACCGGCGCTCTCTCCGATTGGGACAAGGCGAGGCCAGTCATCGTCTTCAGCCACAACCCGCTTTACGAATGTTATCCGCCGTGGAACTTCTGGGTGCGCGACTGGCGCGAGGTCAACGAGGTGCTGAAGCCCTACGGCAACGTCACTAACATCCACGGCCACGTACATCAGCCGCTCTACAACGAGATCGGCACCATGCGCTCGATCGGCATGCTCGCCACCTCCTGGCCGTGGCCCTATGCGCCGCAGGGCATTCCGGCGCTCACCACGCCCATGATTCGTGCCGATCCCGGCAACCATTTCGACGGCGTCGGCTGGAGTACTCTCGACGTCACCGACAAGGATCGGGTGGAGACCGAATATCACATCTGGGGCCGCGAACAGGTGCTGGCCGTGGCGGAGGCCGACTCCGGCACGAGCGACAACGTCAACCAGAGGCTCAGTGCCCGCATCGCCGACAACCAGTGGCCCTATTGAGGAGGAATCAATCATGGGCAACAGCAGACTCACTCATCACCGGCTGCTGACCGCCGCGGCATTAACCGGCATATTGGCGTTCGTCGGTTCGGACACTGGACCGGGGCTCGCCGACGAAGCTGACGCGCCCGCGATCACCCAGCTGGCGCACGCGAAGCCGCACACCGCGGAGCAGTTGAAGGCCTTTCAGGACGTCTTTATGGAGCAGGTCAGGAAGGGCGACCTTCTGTTCCACGGCGACGCCGCCACCCAGGAGCAGATGGGCGTCAAGCTCTCCAATACCGGCATGGCCTGCGCCATGTGCCATCCCATGTCGGCCGACATCCACCCGCACGAGTTCCCCAAGTTCCAGGAGCAGATGACCAAGTTCGCCACGCTCCGGGACATGATCAACTGGTGCATCGAGAAGCCCAATCAGGGCGAGAAGATCGAATCCGATTCCGACGCCATGAAGGCCCTAGAGGCCTACATGTACTGGTCGAACCGCGGCAGCGCACTCAACCCTGGAGTGCACTAGATCAGGTCTATCGCCGCTGCGGCGGCGCTGATCTGCAACTGTTGGGGCCATTTGTTCGGCCCCACTTTTTTGTATTGGCGCGGCATTCCTTCGGCCATGGGGATGGGAGTCGGACTTGTTCGTCACTGTCGTGCCTTGCCGATTGTCTCCACGGCTTCCGGCTGCCTTGGCATATTCGTCGCGCGGAAGGGGGGCAGCACCACCTGAAGCTCTAGTTGCCGTGCTAACGCAGCCTCGGCCACCAACCGGTCCGCGCCCTCGGCCACCGCGGAGACGACCCGCAGTAGCGGCATTCCCGCAAAGACCCCACCGCTGATATCGTACAGCGCGGCAAGTTCGTCTTGCAGGCCGGCCAGGAGTGAGTCGATCGCATCGACGAGGAGGCGCTGCTCCGCATCGTTGATGCGGTTTGATCGATGACCCGTCACGCCGATCCGTGAGACTAGACGGGGCCGAGGTGGATGGTGCCCAAGATCCATCACCGCGCTTTCGGCATTTCGTTCGGTCGCATCGGTCATTAATGAATATTCGCCTCAATAGCCGAAGCAGACAAGGACCCACTTGACGCTCATCGGTGGCGCGACCGATAGGTGGCAGCGCGCCGTATCGATCCGCGACGACGCGTTCGAGAATCACGGCGAGCCGAGAGGTCCGCTTTGGGTCATAAGCGGCCGTCACAACGAAATGTGACCGGGTCCGCTCTTCCCTCGACACCAGACGTGCCGCGATCAAATTGTCGGCTTTAAGCTCTGAAGCAGTCGTTCTTACTCTCTCGCCTGGATGGCAGTTTATGACCCACAGCGGACTCTACCCTTTCTTGATTCGGCCCTATCCCGTATTCCGCAATACTGACCGCCGGGCCTTGGGAGTTCGATTCCTTAAGCGTGAAGGGCCGGATGGCACGGAAGGCGTATGTCGTCATCGTCGGCGGTGGAATCGTGGCCTCACCGTCGCTGCCCTCGTGCGGATGCCCACCCGACCTGGATCACGCGGTCAGAATGACCTCACCCGCCGACCGCGCGCGCTACCATCGTAAGCCAAGTCCCTCGCGGCACGCACACATGTGAATAACAGATTCGTTGACTGGGTCTCGGCTGCCGCGACGCAGGCAGGCCAGCGATATATGTCACCTTCCACAGTATGCGGCAGCCCAGGTTGTATTGGTGTGAGTTCCTTCAGGCGCCGAGCAGTATATCCCTGGCTTGATTGATCTTGACGGCCAGGTAATCGGACCCGCCGTGATCCGGATGGAGCTTTATCATCAAGCGATGGTGAGCCTGGCGGATGTCCGCGTCGCTCGCGCCTGGCGCAAGTCCGAGCACCTCGTATGCCTCCTCGTGCGTCATCGCAGTCGAAGCCCGCTGTGGCGCTGTCTTGTCGGACGATTGCCCGCCCGCGTCCTTGTTGCGCCAGTCGCTGTGGAAGTAGTCGAGGTAGCTTTCGATCAGTGCCACGCCGTCCGAATCGTCAACCAGGCAGTCCTCCCTCACCTCCAGCAACTGCTCGAACGTCAGCTCGGACAGGCGCCGATCGCGATGACGCCCGGCGAGCACTTTGCCTTCGAGCACTCCGCTGTCATGGTTCAGCACCATGGTGAGGTATTTCGTGTCAATGCGAGAGGTCTTGCCGTGCGATTGGTCTGGCGCCGCGCCAAAGTCGGGCCACAATACCTTCCATCGAAGCGCCAGAGGCAGGGCCGCACCGACAGCGAGGAATACGAATCCGAGCGGCACTCGCCACAGCAGCAGCACGGCGCCCACGGTTGCGGAGCCCAGCGCCGCGCGCCGGGTCGCAGTCGCCAACGTGGCCGGATTTGCCGAGGCATAGGCCCGTAGCATCGCGATGGCGCCAAACAGGATGAGGGAACAGAGTACCAGATAGGACAAGAACATGGCAGCTTCTTGGCCGGTTAGGGCTTCGCGACCTGCCGCGCTAGCAACAGTGTCGCACCGCCGGCCCGCCGGCTGTAATCCTCGAGTGCCGTCCGGCCGCCGGTCGCATACACCGCCACCGCGCTCAGGAGTTCGCGCAGCTGCTGCGCGCTGTTGGCATCGAAGGGGCAGCAGGCACCGTGTGTAAGGCGCGCGATCTGCCGGAACGCCTCCGCCGCGTTCCACTCCCCTCCCTCATGGAAGATGAAGACCGGCAAGCCGAGCAGCCCTAGCTCGCCTGACAGGCGGCAGAGATCATCGATGTCTTCCTCCATGCAGTCGCCCACAAAAACGACGGCATTGATCTTCTTCCGCTTGGTTTCGGTAATGGCGTGCTTCAACACACTGCCGATCTGCGTCGTGCCGCCGAGACAAGTGACGGCGGTCATCCGCTTCAGCAGATCCGCAGCGCTATCGAACCAAGCACTGGCCTCGAACTCGCCAAAGCCGCGGTAGAAGGCGAGCTGGACATCGAGGCCGCCGAGCGCTGCCGTCTCATTGAACATCTCGGCCTGGATCTGACAGGCGCGATCCCAGGTCGGTTGCCGGCTCGCCGTCGCGTCGAGGGCGAATAGCAAGCGGCCGCGCTGACCCGGTGCTGGCCGAACCCCGGGCGTGGCCGCGAGCTGCCGGAGGAAGGCAGCGACCTCGCCGCTAGTCGCCGACTTGTCGGGCACCCTGCTTCGATCACCCGTCATTGTCCCGGCGCTCCAACCTACTTTGATCTAACCTGACATTTTCCAGATGAAGCCTCCTCTTGCGCAAATGGTAAACACTGACGAGGCGCAAATTCAACCTCGGTGTTCCGGTGAGCCATTTCGAGCAAGCCACGGTGGCCCGGTCCTCTGTTCTCACTGACGAATGTCCGAATCTACTCGTACTTCGTATGATCAAGGCGCAATTGTCCTCTCCTGTGCGACCTCTGCCATCCGGAAGACGATGTAGCAGCGGCGGCGCGCGACCTTCGCGCTGATTTCATCAGCATCTGACGCAGCGTCGTCAGCGGCCGGTGCAGGTCTGTTTTTGGCTGAAGGCTGTGGTTCGAGCATCCGTATCATGAATTTCGGTGAGCACTTTAACGCAGACGGCTGTGTCTCCCGTAAAATCGGTTTGCCGCAGGAAGCCTCGCTTCTCGGGGCGACGCCCCGTAGGGTCGAGCGGCCACGCGCAAGATCCTGCTTGGCTTCCCTCACGGCTTTCTTTCCAGCTTCCGAACTCGCGCGGATCTACAGCTTGAGGTGTCGCTCCTCGCCGTCAGCTGACCGCAGCCGATCGGATAGACGTCGGCTCAGCGTGTGGCGGCGGCCGAGGGTGCGGTGCCTGACCCAGCAACCGGCGGATCCTTGACGACCGCCACGCGGTCACCGGATTGCGAGTTGCCGCTCCGGCTGCACCGGCCCTCGAAAGAAGCGCCGGGCTCGATCGACAGAGTCTGGTGGATCACGTCGCCGATCACCTTGGCGGTCTTTGCAAGGACCACTGAGTTGCCTTTGATCTGGCCGTTAACCGAGCCGCAGACACGAATATTGTCGCTCGAAATGGTCCCGCGTATGTCGGCGCCCTCGCCGATGGTGATCGAGCGGCTCTGCACGTCGCCTTCCACCGCGCCATCGATCTGAATATCGCCGTTGCAAATCAAGTCGCCCTTGATCTTCAAATCGCGGCTGATGATCGATGGGGTCGGTCTGCGGATGCCCTGCCGCGGAGGCTCCGGTGTCACGGTCGCTATCGGCGCGGGTACGTCCAGTTTGCTATCCTTTGAAAACATAGTTGTCTGCCTCCAGCAAGTTCATGGGGTCATACGTGTTGCTGTTTACTCGCATCTCGTAATGGATATGCAGGCCGGTGCTGCGGTCGGAGCTGCCGCGCTTACGGATATGGCCTTGCGATGGCCATAGCGGGTGTGAATATTGAACTCATGATTGATATCGAGCAAGCGGCTGGATCAAGGGACAGGCGGTCGGAGACGTTCACATCCTCGTAGCCAGCGAGCCGGCAATAGACCAACTGCCGCATTAGGCGCGTCAGCAAGTGGCACGCATTTTTACCGCGACGGCGATCCGAGAGCACCGCGCCGGCATCTGGGAAATCCGGGTTAAATACACAGCGCGGAACTAGGCCGCCATCGAGATGTCCGGTGGTGCCACCGAACCGACCTGCCACGACCCAGCAGCAGAGGCGAGGAAGAGCAGATGTCACGGCCTGAAAAGTCATGCTGACAATCGAGTCGCACTATGCGCTCGACCGAACAGGAGAGCTGCCGCGGCGTAGAGGCCGAGGGCAAGGGCCAGCACGGCGGTGAATCCGACATGCATGGCGAGTAGGCTTGCCATCACAGCCGCCACCACCGACGCACAGCCGTTGATGCCCCAGGCCCACGGCAGCAAGGCTGGTGTATACTCGGAGACGCGGCCCAAGCCGAGCGGAAACGGCAATCCCATGGCAAAGCCCAGGGGCGCGATGAGACCAACAGCAACGGCGCTCTTCGCCACCAGCGGCAATCCCATGAGGGCGCCGAAGAGAACCGGCAGCACTACTACATAGACAGCGCCAAGGCCGACAATGGTGGCAACGGCCAGAATGATCGCCGCTTGCGGCCAGCGTGCCGCAGCACGTTTTGAGACCCCACTGCCGAGTCCAGCCGAGACGAGAAAGCCCGCCAGCGTGACGGCGATCGCACTAAGCGGATGGCCGAGAAACAGGCTGAAGCGCTGGATGAAAGCAATCTCAATGAACAGAAATGCGAAGCCAATCAACAAGAAGTAGAACGCCACGCGTGTCCGACCCGGTGCTGCAGCCCATTGTTCGGAACGCGGAAGCCATGCCAGCGGCAGCAGGATGAGGACAGCAGCCGCCGCGACGGCCTGTAGCAGCGCCAAGATGACGACAAGGTATCCGGCATCGACAAACACGAACCCGACTCGCCCATGCAACGTCGCCAGCTGCGGCAGGAGACTCCACCTGAAGAATCGAAAAAAGAACGGTCGGTCGTCTGTCGCCGGCCGGATGTCGAACCTGTAATCGGCGACGAATGTCGATCTCGCAGGGCCGAGCAGCGCAACCGCGGCGTCATACAGCGTCGGCTTCGCCATGCGGTTGTACCGATTGGCCTCGTCACCGCGGATTCCGGCAAACCAGGCGGGGTCGAATTGCCGTTCGGCCGCGAAGTTGCGCAGCACGGCGATCTCGTCGCGGGTGAAGGGATCGTTCTTGACCAGGAGCGTCGCCGTGCTCCAGCTGTGCAACAGCACAAGCCGTTCGCCGGGAGTAGTCACATCACTAGCCTCAAGCGCCGCTATGGCGGTCGCGAACAGTTTGAGAGTGTCGCGCGGTGGATTGCCGAGCCAGCGGGTAATGGAGAGCATTCCGCCTGGAGCCAGGTGATTGAGATAGGCTTGGAGGGCTTCGATCGTGTAGGTGGGGCTTTCGCTGAGCGCCTGCAGACCCGCAGCGGAGGTCGCAAATGAATCGAGCAGAGCGAGCTGGATAAGGTCCCAGCGCGCGTGACTTGCCTCGACGAAGCTGCGCGCCTCGGCAACGTGCACGGCGACTCCGGGTTGCTCGTAGATGTCGCCCGCAAAACCGCCGAAATCGCGGCGGACAATGTCCACGAGCTGGGCGTTCAACTCCACCGCATCGATTCGTGACGCGCGGTGATATAGCGCCTGCAGCACGTCAGTGCCTCCGCCGGCGCCGAGCACCAGTGTCGCGGGTCGGTCGAGCAGATGATAGGGCAAGGCCGTGGTCTGCTGGTCGAGATAATCGAGGGTCGCCGGATCGCCGGCGAAGCGCGTGATGGCCATCATGCCGTCGCCGTCGGTGAAGACGCCGAGCTGCTCCGGCGGCGCGAGCGTCGTGGCAAGGCTCAGGCCGGGCGCGTGACGCAATGGCACTCTTGGGCTTTCGATCACCGTGAGGCGGCCGAGCGGGCCGCTGCGCTCGGCGACGACGCGAGTCTCCGGTATGTTCAAGGCCAGGCTGAGACCCTTGTAGGGCGAGGGCATCGGCGTAAGCCATGTTGCCGGCCAGGCGAGCGCTGCCGGTACGGCAAGGACGACGATCCCCAACGCCGCGCGTCGCCATCCGTTACTGGACATAGCGAGCGCTGCCGCTCCGAAGGCGATGGCAGCGATGACCCGCAGGCAATCTTCGGGCGACAACGCGAATAGAACCGCCACGATGCCAATCGCGCCGGCGCCCGCACCCGTGAGATCAGCGCGATAGATGGCGCCGATGCGTCCCGGCCACGCGGCAAGCCCAAGAGCGATCGCCGTTGCGGCGGCAAAGAACGGCACTGCAAGAACGAGATACATCGCCGCCAGATAGACCTGCTGGCGCCAATCCCAAATCACCTCCAGCGGATTAAACGGCAGGCGCCGCGCCAGCACATAGCACCCGATCGCGGTGACGCCGAACAAGACGGCAAGCGTGGCAAAGCTCGCGTTGAACCGCGGCAGCAAGCGATGCTTAGCGAACACCAGAAAGGTTCCGCTCGCGCCATAGCCGAGCAGCGCCAGGCTGATGATCATGTAGACGAAGTGATGCCACAGCGCGATGGCGAACAGCCGGGTCAGCAGAATCTCGTAGGCGATGGCCGCCGCGGAGAGGAGCGAGACGGCCGCAAGCAACGGCATCGCTACGGCGAGCGCGTGAGCGGCACGAAGGCCACCGGCAGCAATGCCTCCGTACGGATCGTTCCGTCGGCGAGCTTCTCGACCAGCATCAGCTGTTGCACCAGGAAGGCCGCGCCAATTGGGATCACCATCCGGCCGCCTGGTTTTAGTTGCTCGAGCAGCGGCGGCGGAATCTGCGGCGTAGCTGCGGTGACGACGATGGCGTCGAAGGGCGCCGCGTCGGGCCATCCGAAATACCCGTCGCCCTCGCGGACATGGACGGTGTCATAGCCGAGATCGGACAGCCGCTTTGCCGCCTGCTCGGCCAGGGCTGGCACGATCTCGATCGTATAGACCTGATGTCCCAGCTCGGCCAATACCGTCGCCTGATAACCGGAGCCGGTGCCGATCTCCAGCGCGCGGCTGCGCGGCGCGAGCCGCAGCAGGTCGGTCATCAGGGCGACGATGTAGGGTTGGGATATGGTCTGTCCGTAGCCGATCGGTAGCGGCCGATCGTCATATGCCAGGTCGCGCAGGTCGGCGGGAACAAAGGCATGGCGCGGTGTGCGACGCATGGCCTCGAGCACACTGGCACTGAGTGCCGTTGGCGTGGCGCCACCGCCGACTTCGCTCGAAATCATCTCGATGGTGCGCACCATCTCAAGCCGCGCAGCCACATACGGGTCGGCTGCTACTGCTTGCGCCGCAATGGCGAGCAAGAGCGCGACGATTGCCGCCAACGACAGCCGCTGCGGATTCACGGGATATGTTCCGGTCAAGCCCATACGTCGACCTACGCGCTCCGATGCTTATAGTCTACTGGTTGGATCGGGGATAGTGCGACAGCGGACGCTGCTTTTTCGCGGCTGAAGTGAGCCGCCATAGTCAATGAAGATGAGCACGATGTGTTCGCCATAGCCCGTATGATTGTCCCGCGGATCCCGAGATCAAAGGATCAGATTAGGCGGATGGTCAAAGTTGAAGGACAATGCAATCGTTTATGATGGTCGTCATGCAGAGGCTCAAAGAATTGTGGCTTGGCCAGTTGCCTCTTGAAGTTGCGTTCTGGAAGTACGCAATCATCTATGGCCTCGCACTCAATGTTGTAGCCACGGGTGCGACTTTGGTTCTGATTGTCCTCAACGCCCCGATAGCGATTGCAATTGTCATGCATTTGTTACCTGTCCCATATTCCGCGCTGGCTACCTGTGGAGTGTGGCGAAGCGCTGATCACTACTCCGGTCGTCAAATCATCTCGACGGTTACCAAGGCAAGTGTGATCGCATGGTTTTGCTTCTGGTTGGTCGCATGAACTGATTGTCGCGAGACATCCAGTGTCACTGGAAGAAGCCTCCGAAGTTCTCTGCTAAAGGACCGCTTTTGGCACATCGGAGAACTACTGGCTTCGCCCAGGAAAGTCCGGTGTTCGGGGTCTAGCAGACGATTAGAGCAATCATTTCCGGTTGCTATCCGTAAGCTGACGTTCGCAGGGGGCGTCAGACTGCCGCCTTTGACCCGGAGCAGACTTGGCCACTGCATCGTCCAATCTGCACGTGACAGATGCACGTGCCGAGATGCCACGTTCGGGTGTGCCAATTTCGTGGCGACTGCCACAGTGTTGACATTGGACAATCCGAAACATCGGGCTCGGCGCTGCATTAATAGTCCATCGCATCAATGATAACTCTCAGCGCTGATAACTCTCAGCGCTCGCGACGGTGGACAATGCTGGCGCCTGGTATGTTTTTCGGAAGGTTCCTCGTTGGCTGTGCTCTCTCTTGGCTAGCGGTCACCAGCGGAGTGCCAGCGGCCGCAAGTGCCGATAGCGAAGTACGATGCTTGGCTCTGACCATCTACTTTGAAGCGCGAGGTGAGTCGGAGCTTGGGCAACTCGCTGTGGGTCACGTCGTAATGAATAGAATCAGAGACGCGGACTTTCCTCGTACTGTCTGTGGCGTGGTGCAGCAAGGCGGAGAAGCGCGGAGCCAATGCCAGTTCTCGTGGTGGTGCGACGGACTCAGTGATCGACCGCGGGATAAATCGGCGCTCCTCGCAAGTTTGGAACTTGCGATGCAGATCTATCACGGGTGCAGTAACGATCCGACTGCGGGTGCTCTTTGGTATCACACCTCCGAAGTCCGGCCGGCGTGGTCAACGAAGGTCGGGCGTCCACAGAAAATCGGCGCTCATCTGTTCTATCGGGGGAAACCTGAGAAGCAACAATTGACCAAAGCGTTTGCGACGGCAGACGAGCCGAGTTCAGAGTGTGGCCCGGCGTTCTCTCCAGCGAAGAGAACCGACGTCGCGTCCCGCTGAGAAACGCACTGCGCACAAGTTGTCGCCGGCTTAAATCCGGCCAGAATGCGGAACCTAATGAGCGGCGCCGGGGTTACTTCTTCGGGAGGATTGTAGTAGGTCGCTTTTCGCAAAAGCGGCTATTCCCCCGAAGTGCAATCTCTCTCATGTCGACCCTCTATTACTTAGCCCCGTACGAGCGGGGCTCTTTTTAGGGTAACCGCATGCGCCCTATCGTCCCGCCTCCGCCCTCGTCGCATTGTAAGTGCGGTGGCGAGCTGCGGCTCAAGCGGATCGAGCCGACTTACGACCCCTTTGGAAAACAATGTGAGATACTTGTCTGCACACGCTGCAGTCGGGAACAACAGTTCATCGTCGATGCGAATCCGTACTCGGCACCAGCATCGCATTGAGCTCAGCCAGGAATAGCGAAATAGAGGCGGACGCGGGCCTATTCCGCTGTCCGGGCCGATGAATTCCTTGCTGGCGGCGACACTGACGGCGCTGCAAAGTGGCGCTGGATACTCGTAGTGCTAGGGAAGATCTAGGCGCTACGGCCTGGCCAGCAAGAGAAACGGCACTAATCCAGGGAGAGATGGTCCATGAAAGCCAAGTCGAGATGGAAATCCAAATCGAGGGCGAAGGCGAGGTCCAAAACGAAGGCAAAACCAAAATCGAGTGCGAGGGCGCGCTCAAAGGCAAAACCACGGGCAAAGCCAAAGACGCAAGCGAAACCGAAAGTCCGAGGGAAGGCTACACGCCGCACCAGACCCGTACCGACCGCATCCCCAACGGAGGAGCCGATTCGGATATTGGAAGGTCCGCCGGAAGATACTGCGCGCGGCGGCTCGCCATAGACCCGTCCTCCCGGATTCCGGTATACCGGCATCCTGCACGCAGTGGGCTAGGGACGCAGCGCGCCATCTAAAGGCGCCAAGGTAGCAGCCAGGGAGACGGAAGGGGGCGGCCAACCGCCTCCCTGGCCAACCTATTGATGACCTCTAGGGGGCTAAGGTCATCGAGCCGGAAATGGGCTAACCGGCAGACGGGATTAGAGCAGACGGAAGTTGGGCTTGAATTAATCCCGGTCCAGTCCTGGCCAGTTTTGACCGCCCCCAGAATGTAAGCATCCTCAAAGCTGCTCGAAATCGCAGGATAGAAAGCGCCGGGCGCGATGAAGAAAGGCGATGCCTCCCGACCGGCTTCCATGTCGGTGTTGGCACAACTGAGACATGTATAGCCTAAAGAAACATGTCCGAAATAGCTTCCAAAGCGGAACAAATGGCCGTGCTGTGCTCGCATCGTTTATAGGTCCGAGCCCTAGCTTCGAGGCGGTTGT
>Ga0184612_10000440_pt1 | contig 19294 bp, 20 predicted proteins | sample PLM3_60_coex_FD_133163 | JGI IMG/M metagenome (GOLD analysis project Ga0184612, IMG submission 133163) | Groundwater sediment microbial communities from an aquifer in East River, Colorado, USA - PLM3_60_coex | ecosystem: Environmental > Terrestrial > Soil > Riparian zone | place: USA: East... | reverse complement strand
CTGCGGTTGCGAGCCGCTCGACGTTGGCGCCGCTCCTGCTCGTTCCACTCGTGGAGGTCGGGCTCGATGTTCCTTGTCGTCATCTCGAACACCTCTCTCAGCTCAGGCACGTGGGCCTCCCGAAGCTCGGAGAACGGCTCGGCCCTGGCTCGCCAGGGCGCGGACGGTCGACGCGCGGATCCCGAGGATCTCCTGGGGCACCCCGTGGCGACACATCGCCTCGGCGAAGTGGGAGCACACCGCCCGGCTCGTGGCTCGGAGCATCAGCCTGGCACACACGACGAACCGGGAGTGGTCGTCGATGCCGCTCAGGATCTTGGCCTCCCGGCCGTTCTCGAGTAGGACCCCGTCGACTACGTCCATCTGCCACAGCTCCATCGCCCCGCCGCACTCCCAGCGGCGGAACCGCCGGTCACGCCGCCGCCTGACCTGCGGGTCGATCAGTCCGGCTCGTTTGAGGGCTCGATAGACCGCCGAGGGCGAGGGCGCTGGGGTGATCCCGGCGCGGGAGGCTTCGTGCACAAGCCGGCGGGGTCCCCATTCCGGGTTGCGCCTTCGGGCCTCGAGCACCCAGACCTCGACCGCGGGGTGCATCTGGTGCGAGCATCTGGGGGGACGGTGGGAACGATCGACGAGCCCTGGCAGACCCTGGGCTTCGTACCAGCGGAGCCACCGGTGGACGGCCTGGCGGGACACGTCGAACCGGTGCGCTACCTGCACAATCGGAACGCCATCGCGGATCAACGCGAGCAGTGCTTGGTACCGCTGCTCCACAACACTCAGCTCCACCAACATGTCGGGGAGTGTCGCGTATCAGGCGGAGCCAGCGTCACCCATCAGCCGGAGCCGCGTAACCATCAGCCGGAGCCGATGTGTCACGCGTCAGGCGGAACCAAACAGTAGATCGGTGGGGCGGGCAGGACTTGAACCTGCGACCGACGGACCATGAGTCCGTTTCGTAGGTGCAGGTCAGACCCTATGCACCCCCTCTGACCACGTGTGCCACATGAGTACCTGTCGTTTCGCGTTGATTCCCGACCTCAGACGGGACAGAGACGGGGACAGAAATAGCGGCAACCGTTGCCGGTGATTCGCCGTCGTAGTCTTCGAGGACGTGCGCCCCGATGAGCTCGAGCGCCGGCTACGGGAGCGCCTGGACGCCTCGGCCCCGCCCCGCGTGCCGAACTGCTCCACGTCCTGATGCTCCCTGACTTCGACCGCGCCGATCGGATCGGCTCTTACTACGGGGCGAGGCCCTCGGTCCGTGCCGAACCCAGAACTCCGACCACTGCTGCGGGGCGGCCCTTCACCGGTCTGTGATGGGACGCGCCGGAACCCGGGAGGGCCGCATCGTCCGCACGCCGTAGCGCGTGCGGGTTGCGTCCATCCCCAGCAAGCCCCTTCTTACACCCCGATACCGGTACAGACGGTTGGCCCCGACCGAATGCCGGGGCCAACCTGTGGGAACCTACACTTCCCCGGTTCCGCCCTGGCAGAGTCCGAGCGTGCCTGGGGCGCCTTGCGGGAAGCCGTAGTACTTCCACGAATCCGCCGCGGTCTGAACCTGGGACTCGTTCTGTGGTGCATCCTGGTCGAGGTCATTCAGCCCGCTCGCAGCGCAGGCCGAGTTCGCGTGATCCAGAGCCCCGGTTTCATTGGTGCTATTGATAGTGCCCGGAGGGCCCTTCACCTCGCCAGCGAACGCCCCGCTCGCTCCAGCACCCACGAGCACGGCAGCAGAAGCTGCAACCACGACCAGCCGCTTCATTTCCTGCCTCCCCTCCCTCGTCACCGACACTCCACTTTGAGCCAGGCTGACTAGACGCGCAAGCCTGCCGTGAAGCAACCTGCATCCGCCGTATCTGCACTACTTCCGAGCCGCGCACGCGTGTGAAGAGGTGGACGGCGTCATCAGGTGAGGGCGCGCTCTTTCAGTCAGAATCTTGCGGCCCGGCGCGCGCGGCGCGGGTACACGGGCGTGAACGTCGTCATGACCATTCAGACCCTGAAGGGCTCAAGAACTATGGTCGGGGTCACGCGGCCCACCCGTACTCGTGAATAAGACCGCCGAAGACGTCCATTCGATGGATCTGCTCCGGGGCGCAGTACGCTACGGACCCGAGGAAGCGTCCACCGGGCAGCCCCAGGCACACCGGCGAGGGGATGGGGAGAAAACGAGGAGTCCCCCGGCGGAACCCCGCGAGTCCCCGCCGAGTCCCCGGATGGCCAGAACCCCGATGGGGAGAAAACGGGGACTCCGGTCGCAGACGATGTGCGTCGCACCTGGAGAAGCCCGAACGCAGGGGTTCCACCTGACCGGCTTTGCGAGTGAGAGGCGCCCCGTAATGGTTTGGACGACGAGAGGATCGACCTGGCAGAACCGAGCTTCATCCCCCTCGCCCAGGATGAGGCCGCCCGGGCCGTCCGCCTCCTCGCCGTCCTGATCAAGGCCGCCCGATCCCAGCTTCCCGACGCCACACCCCTTCCACCCCGAGAGTCCCGCCCCTCTGAGGATCTTGCCGATGGCTCGCCGCCGATTCCTAGGCAAAGCGGCAAGGTGGCATCCGCCGAAGCCGCAGGTGGTGGGCGATGAGCGAGGGTCCGGTGCGCGGCCGACGGTCCTCAGGACTGCCTCGATCTTCCTCGCAGTCCCTCAAACCTTCCGGGGGGCATGAAGATCGTGAGGGGGCAAGGAAGGTTCGTGCTGTCAGCAGACGAGTGGCGCTGGATCAGCTGTCGTCGACGGACAGGGAGATCGTGACCGTGCTGTCGGAGCATCGCGTGGCGACGACACAGCAGATCTGCACGCTGGTGGAGCTCCCAGAGCGGACCGCCCGCTACCGGCTCGATCGGCTGTGGAAGCTCGGGCTCTGCGGGGGACGCCAGCCGTACGCGGACAAAGGGTCGGCGCCCTATCACTGGTGGCCATCGCGCCTTGCCGACGCGTTTCATCGGGGCAGGGAGCTCCCCCGGGGCGGAGAGCGGGAGGACCCGGAGGAGGCGTTCCTTCGCCACGCCGCGGCGATCACGGGCCTGTACGTGGCGCTGGTGCGTCTGGCGCCGACGCTCGGGTGGGAGCTGCTGGCGTACTCGCGCGAGGTCGAGGCCCGGGAGGAGTTCCAGATCGGTGAGCGTCAGGCGGCGATCGTGCCCGATGCGTTCGTGCTCGTCAGGGAAGGCGAGGCCGAGTACCACGCCATGGTGGAGATCGACCGGGGGACGATGAGCATCCCGCGCCTTGGCAGGAAGCTCTCGCTGTACCTGGCATGGGCGGTCTCGGGAGTCTGGCAGGAGCGCCATCCCTACGTGCCAGCGCTGCTGGTGCTGACGACGACGCCCCGCCGCGTGGATCAGATCGCGGCCAAGGCCGAGGAGCGATGCCGGACCGAGGCGCGGACCACGCCGACCCACCGGGGGTTGACGCACATCCAGGGTCTCGTGGTCGCGGCGACCGATGCCGTGGAGCGTCCCGAGGCTGCGGTGGCCGATCCGGTATGGACCAGCCGAGGCCGGGTCGAGGGACTGCGGCTCGCCGACCTTCTGCGGGAGCCCTGGGGCAGGTGGCGGGCCAAGGTGGTTGAGCGACGGGCCGACGTCGAGCGGGCGCGTCAGCGGCGCCGAGACATCCTCGCTGACTCCGAGGGCCTTCGGCGGACGGTCCAGGCGCTCAACAAGCGCTGGTACGGGATCGACACCTATTCCGAGCACCTTCAGGACCTCGATGAGGTCGACCTGGACGCCATGCAACTGCTTCTGAACGAGACGGCCCCGATGACGGACCTGGAGCAGCGGGCCTGGCGGTTCTTCGCCCGGCGGACCGTGCTCGATCCGCTGGGCACGCCCTCCGCCGCAAGCGAGAAGACCCCTGCAAGCCCTGAGGAGCGGGAGGCGATCTCATCGCTTCGGGCCGCCTACCTCGCCCGTCAGCGCGAGACGGTCGCCTCGCTGCACGCCCGCTACCCGTACCTGCCGTGGGTCCTCCGCGCGATCCGCGAGCTCGACGGTGACGAGCTCCTGTATCACCGGACGTGGTGGGAGCGGCACGAGCGGACGAAGAGGGATCTCGCCGAGCTGAAGCGCCTGCAGGGCCGGATGCTCGACTACGTCGGCTGGCGCAAACACGAGGTCTCCAATCGCCAGTGGGGGGCGAACTGGATCGAACGGCATGGGTCTCGCAGCGACCGCCGACTGGCCCGAGCGATCGACGAGGAGCAGCTCCGCGCCTGCCCGGACTGCGAGCAGCTCGCCGTCCCATCGCGCGAGGATCTGCGCTACCAGGTCGGGTACTGCGCCTTCTGCGGGACCCGGGACAGGCTGCTGTCGATTACCGACTCGGAGGCCTCCGGGCTCGTGGAGCCAGACGGCGAGCGATTCTGGCGGGTGCGTCACGGCCCGGTGCCAGGATGGGCCGAGGGACAGCCGCTACCCCCACTGGACGAGGACGGGGAGAAGAGCCCATGAGGATCGCCACCTACACCCGGATCTCCACCGACGAGGATCGCCAGCCGTTCTCTCTCGGCGCCCAGTCCGAGCGGCTGGAGTCCTACGCCCGCTCGCAGGACGGCTGGCGGATCGTGCGCCGGTTCACGGACCAGGCCTCGGGCGCGACGCTGGATCGTCCCGGCCTGCGCCAGGCATTGTCTGAGGCATCAGCCGGGGTCTACGAGCTGCTGCTCGTTCACCGAGTCGATCGGCTCTCGCGAAACGTCCGTCAACTCGCCGATATCGCCGAGAACCTCGATCGTTCGGGCGTCGCGCTCCGCTCGGCAACCGAGCCCTTCGATACCTCCACTGCCGCCGGCAAGATGATGCTGCAGATGCTCGCGGTGTTCGCCGAGTTCGAGCGGACCACGATCGTCGAGCGGATCACAGCGGGAATGGAGCGTGCCGCCTCCGAGGGTCGATGGGTCGTCGGCTCCACGCCGTTCGGCTACGTCCGAGACCTGAAGAGGAAGGAGATCGTCCCCGACCCCTCCCGTGCCGACATCGTCCGGCGCATCTTCCGCATGTACGCGGAGGAACGGATGGGTGCCGAGGCGATTGCTCAGGTCCTCAACGCGGAGGGGCACCGCAGCAAGAAGGGGGTTCCCTTCGCCCGGCCGAACGTGATCTGGATCCTGCGCAATCCCGTGTACGTGGGAAGGGTGGCGTTTCGGGGGAAGGTCCACGCCGGGCGACATGAGGGCGTCGTCGACGAGCAGACCTTCGAGGCCGTCCAGGCGATCCTCGCTGAGCGAGCGGACTCCCAAGCTCTGAAGCGTGGCCACCCGAGCGACTACATGCTCTCGGGCGTCCTTCGATGCGGGCGCTGCCGCAAGGCATATGTCGGAACCGCCGCCCACGGAAGGAAGAACCGGTACCGCTACTACATCTGCTCCACCCGATACCGATACGGCACCGAAGTCTGCGACGGTGACAGGCTGCCGATGGAGGCGCTCGAGGAAGCCGTGGTCGAGCAGATGACCGCGGTCTTCGCGGATACGGCTCTCGTCGCAGAGGCCCTCGCCCTGTCGCGAGCAGAGGAAGCCGGAGCCTTCGAGGAGAACGGCCGGCGGGTTGCATCGATCCGCCAGGAACTCGCCGGTGCCCGTAGGGCCCTGGATCGGTACTTCGGCGCCTTCGAAGAGGGGAGCCTGTCGGCCGCGGATTGCCAGGACCGCATCGAGCGTCTACGGGGCAGGATCGAGGCCCTGGAGGCCGAGCAGGCGGTCGTTGAACGAGGCTCTGCGGGGCCCTCGGCGGCTCCCATGGCGGAAGACGTGGCCGAGTGGGCTCGGGACCTCCAGCTGCTCATTGAGCGCGGCACGCCGCAGCAGAGGAAGGCGCTCATCCGGCTCCTCGTGAAGGAGCTTCGCGTGATGAACCGGGAGGAGATCCTGCCGACGTACAAGGTTCCGGCGCTGGTTCGCGCACCGGAGGGTCAAGTAGTCCCAACGGGGTTCGAACCCGTGTCTCCACCTTGAGAGTGTTCTCGGGCCCGATTTCGCGACCAGCGACGATTCGTGAATCCGGTTCCTGACCGGCGGGTTCGATGCTCCAGCCGTTCCCGTCATTTCTTGACATCTCCCGGTCGTTCGCGGAACAAATGCGGGACGAAGGTGTCGCGCCTATGGGCGCATGCTCGCGCCCTCCCCTACGCCCTAAGACCCGATTTGGCTTGCTCGGTCGCGGCCGACCTCGTCCGGGGATGCCCGGCAAACGAGATCGTCAGGGGCGGCCGCCGAACTGCCAGTCGTGGATCTCGACGCTCGTGTACAGCCCCCCCAGCCCGTAGGGATCGTCCGTTACGAGGGCGTCGGCGACACCTCTGCTCGGTAGCTCGACGAGCATCGTGACGCCGAGCCATTCCGTCCCGTCGCCGGACAACAGCGGGCCGCGCTCGATGAGCCGTTGGCCGTATCCACGGTCGACGAGATAGCGACGATGCTCCTCCTGCAGCTCCTCGGCGGAAGCGCTCGCGACCGGTCGCCCGTGACCGATGATTAGGAAACGCGGGTCATCCAAGGCGTCACTTCGGAAGTCCCACATCGTGCGGCCCAGCTCGTTTCGCCAACGACGCATGAAGACCTCGCGATACACGCCCGCCCGGTAGTAGGGCTCCTCGAATGCGAACACGTGCGCCGCTTCGGCGTCGGGCAGGTTGACGATGTGCATGCTGCCCGTATGGGTGGTGCGATCGGCGGTCAGCGTTGGGCCCCGAGCGATCATCACCTCGGCGTATGCGTCCATGAAGGACCAGTGTGCATCGGCGAACTCCTCGAGGAGAGGACCGGTCCCCGGATGGTCGCGACAGTAGACGAAGTACTCCACGAGCGCCCGACTCCCCTTCGGTCCGATCCGCAGGCGACGAGGCGACGAACCTCGCAGACGCGGACGTCGAAGCGTAGCCGTTCATCGACCAGTGCGAGCGGCTCGGGCGACGATCTCCCGCCGCCCGGGAGCGGTCGTGCATGGGATCCCGTGGGCCGCGGGATGGACCATCCGGACATCGACCGCACTCAGGATCGGCCTGAGGGGGACAGGAGCGGGCGGATCGGTCGCCCTCTACGAACGACCTGTCGCGTTCACGTGATGAGACCGGGGATGCCCGCCGGTCCCCGTTGTCATTTCGTCTGCTCCGCGCCGCCGAACCGACGGCGAACCCGAGTATCTGACGATGGAACGAGGAAGCTCGAGCATCGGCATCAGCGCTATCGGCGCAACCGAGCAGGATCGGTTCGGCTTCTGGATCTACGTAGATGACGTGGATTCCACATTGGAGCGACTCCGCACCTCCGGTGCCCCGGTGGTCGCCGAGCCTGAAGACCAACCGTGGGGGGAGCGAGTCGCTCGGATCCGGGACCCTGGCGGCCACCTCGTCTACCTGGGTGCAGCGCTCTGACCTATTCCGTGAGTGTGCGTTTCGGGATGCCCGACCGCATCACCCAGCGAAGGCCCCTGGCCGCGCGCCCTTATGTCCGGCCTCGGTCGAAGCGCGCAGCCTGCTCGTCGGTCATCCACCCAGGCCTGACGCCGTGGCCAGCGCTAGAGATGTGGTTCTCCTCGACCTTCTCGGAGTACTCCCAGGCCTCCCCACGCCGTATCGCGAGGATCGGCGTTGATCTCGCCGGCGTGGTCCCAGTGCGCCGAGACCATCGCCACGATGTCCGCGAGCGGAGCGCCACTGCCCCAGTGGACGGGCCTGTCATGATCCTCGTTCCGGCGGTCGCCTTCGATCTGGGTGTGGTGGGTCGCCGGGGCAGTGCTCCTTGCCGCACTGCAGATCTCGGTGGCTACTACCGTCAGCCACCGGCATCCTGACAAACTCGAAGGCTGGTGCCAGCCTCTTTCATTTCACCTCCACAGTTCCTGATGAAGCAGACGATGACGGATGGCGCTGTTCGCGAGGCATCTGCCTGCGACTCTAAAGCCGATTCTCGTCGATGGCGTCGAGCCCGAACTCGCTTGTCGGCGGCCCGGCAACTCGAAAGCGCATGTCTGTCAGCCTCCCGCTCGTACCGACGTACGTCCGCTCCAGCCTGACTCGAGGAGCCGGCGCCTCGCCGAACAGGCGCACGCCGTCTCCCAGGACGAGTGGGACGATCTGCACGATGATCTCGTCCAGCCGACCGAGCGCCAGTACCTGCCGAGCGACGTTGGCACCGAAGATGCTCACCGCTCGACCATCGGCGAGTTCCTCGGCGCGCGCCAACCCGCTCTCCAGGTTCGAGACCGCATCCACGGTTGGGTCGGACGCGAGCCGCTCCGGATGATGCGTTAGGACGAGAACCGGGCCCGACCAAGCGCCGCCGTAGATCCCTGCAACAGCGCCGCCCTCATCTTCGCTCGCAACCTCGTACCAGCCGCGGCCGGCCAGCACGACACCGGTTGCGCGCGCGACCTCGTCGGCAAGCTCGCTGGAGGTGTCGTATTCGGCTCCCCCCGTCCAGGACATGTCGTGCCCCGGACCTGCGATAAAGCCGTCGAGAGACATCGCCACGTGTAGAAGAATCATGCTGTTGCTGAGACCATCTTCAAGGCAAAGACTCATCGGCTGACCGCCGGTTTGGCGAACCCGCCGGGTTGCCCCATCAAAGGTCATCAAGAATATCCGGACGAATCGACCAAAAGGCACTTGTGGTCTGATTGGGCTGCTCCCGAAACCGGCTGAATCAGACTGCTAATCCGTAGGTTGTGGGTTCGAGTCCCACCCCCGGAGCTGCAAACGCCCAGGTCGGGGCACGCGTTCAGAGCTGTCGCCGTCGGCATCGCGAGATGTGTCCCGCGCTGGGTCCCGCGCCGGTTTCGAGGTCGTCGTCACCATGCCACATCACAGCAGTCGCTCGCGCCGGTCGAGTCATCAGTTCCCGTGACACTTTTCCCCGGCGCTGCGGGCTCCTTAACCAGGCTGACTGGGTTGGGTCGAGGGCAGGCAGGTCCGGTTGCCGTCCGGCAGATGAGCCTGGCCAAAGCTCAAGCGGTGGGAGGGCGGCCAAACGGTGAGATCGGGCCGAGGTGCCGGAGCTTGTCGTCGTTGACCACGCTCCGGATCGCCTGGACGCGACCGTCGACGATGTCGAGGGCGAAGACGGTCAGGAGTCGATCGTCGGCATCGTACGCGAGGGCCCCGGGCTGACCGTTCACCCGAGCGAGCTCCATTCGGGCGCCGATGCCCCGGCCCTGTTCGAACAGGCGGATCAGGAATGTCGCGACGCGCTGCGCACCGTGGATCGGCGCCTTCGCCGCGTACGCCTTCCCGCCGCCGTCCCCGATGGAGACCGCATCGGCGGTCAGGAGCTTCAGCAGCCCGTCGATGTCGCCGTCGTTGCAGGCCACGAAGAATCGCTGTGCGAGCTCCGCGCCCTCCTCGGCAGACGCCTCGAACCTGGGCGTCCCCGCCTCGATCCGCCGGCGCGCGCGGGCGAAGAGCTGCCGGCAGTTCGCCTCGCTCTTCCCGACGATCTCCGCGATCTCGGGGTAGCCGTACTCAAAGACCTCCCGCAGCAGGAACACGGCCCGCTCCACCGGCTTTAGCTCCTCCAGGAGCACCAGGAACGCCATCGACAGTGAGTCGGCCATCTCCGCCTGCTCTGCCACGTCCTCCTCCGTTCCGGCCACGAGTGGCTCGGGGAGCCACGGTCCGATGTAGGTCTCGCGCCGGGTCTTGGCCCGGCGGAGATGGTCGATCGCGAGGCGCGTCACCGTGGCGGCCAGGTAGCTCTTCGCGGAGTCGACCTCAGTGCCCTCCGTGGTGGCTCTGTGCCACCTGAGGAAGGCGTCCTGCACCACGTCCTCGGCCTCCGCGACGCTCCCGAGCATCCGGTAGGCGATCGAGAACAGCAGTGGCCGCAGCTCGACGAAGGCCTCGTCCGCCGGGACGGCGCCGGCTCGGTTCCCTGTCATGTCGCTCACGAGACGTGTGAGGGGCTCATCCCGTGACAGTTTGGCGAACTGTCACATGGCCGCCACCTCGTGCGTCTCGGGGTCAGAGAGGAAGGAACCGAGAGGAGCCAGCCATGAAGTTCTTCATCGCGGGCGCGAGTGGTGCGATCGGTCGTCAGCTCGTCCCGATGCTTATCGAGGACGGTCACGAGGTCGTCGCGATGACCCGGACGCCGGAGAAGGCTGATCCGCTCCGAGCGATCGGCGCCGAGCCGGTAGTGGCGGATGCGCTGGACCGTGAGGCCGTCGTCGACGCGATCGTCCGGGCGGAATCCGAGGCGGTGCTCCACCAGGCCACGGCGCTCACCGGCGTGTTCAACCTGAAGCACTTCTCGCGCACGTTCGAGCAGACGAACCGGCTCCGGACGCTCGGAACGGACAACCTCGTGGCCGCTGCGCGGGCGGCCGGCGCTCGGTGCTTCGTCGCGCAGGGCTTCGCGGGCTGGCCGTACGCGAGCGACGGTCAGGCCTTGAGGACCGAGGAAGATCCGTTCGAGCCGTCCCCGCCGGGGGAGATGCGCTCGACCGTGGACGCGCTCCGGCACCTGGAGGCGGCGGTGCTGGGGGCTCAGGATCTGGAGGGCATCGTCCTGCGCTACGGTGGCTTCTACGGTCCGGGCACGTCGCTAGGCGACGGCGGAACGATGGTCGAGGCCGTTCGGAAGCGACAGCTCCCGATCGTGGGCGACGGAGCCGGTGAGTCCTCGCTGATCCACATCGAGGACGCGGCCGCGGCGACCGTCTTGGCTCTCGAGCGAGGAGCGCCCGGCGTCTACAACGTCGTGGACGACGATCCGGCGCCGGCCTCGGAGTGGATCCCGGAACTGGCGAAAGCAGTCGGCGCGAAGCCGCCCCGCCGCGTCCCGGCGTGGCTGGCGAAGCCGCTGATCGGCGAGGCCGGCGTGTGGCTGATGACGAAGGCCCCCGGCGCCTCGAACGCGAAGGCGAAAGCCGAGCTCGGCTGGACCCCTCGATACCCGTCGTGGCGGATCGGGTTCAGTGAAGGGCTCGGCGCAGACTCGATGTCGCTCGGCGCCTGAGCTCCCGATCGGGTGGGCGGGTGCCACGCGGCGGCGGCGACTGCTGAACCCGGAGGAGCGGGATGTCCTGCGCCGCCGCATCGCCGCCTACACGCTGGCCCCACAACGAGGACGTGAGGGTAGTCCGAAGTCACGTCTTTGTGGTGTTGCGAGGTAGCTGGCTCGGCAAGCCAAAGAGAGGGAATACGTCGGGCATCATGAACGCCGTCATCTCTCGGACGCTTGTGCCCTCCAGGCTCAGGACCTCAAGAGCCTCCGCCACATAAGCGTCCCTCCGTTCATCGAGACGATAGGCGGCGTTGGCGGCTTGCCCGTTTGCCCTAAGGGAGATGTAGCGGTGAACGGACTCGGCGGCGAAGGCCGCGATGACGTCACGACCGCGCCACCACGTCCGATACGGTGGCATCGAGAACGTCGCATCCTCTGCGAGCATCGCCACGAGCGCTTCGACATCTCCTCGTTCCCACGCATCGATGTAGCCCTCGACGATCGACCGAACTCGTTCGTCGCCGAGCGACCGAAGCGTCGCCTGTTGGCTTCGGGCGGGTATGCGCTCGTCGACCGTTCTGCGCGCGCGCTGCAGGGCACTGTTCACCGAGGCGATCGTCGTGTCGAGCGTCCCCGCGGCCTCCTTGGCAGAGTAGCCCAGGACGTCGCGGAGCAAGAGCACAGCGCGCTGCGACGGCGCGAGATGCTGCAGGGCGGCGATGAACGCGAGCTCGACGGCCTCGCGTTGCTCATATCGAGCCTCGGGCGACGTGTATCCGTCCTCGAGCCCGAGGACCTCATCGGGGTACGGCTGCACCCATACCGAGTCGGAGAGCGGGGTGCCTGGATCCGCGTCGGGCGTTGCGGGCTGGCCGTGCTCGATCGGGAGCCCACGTCTGCGCCTTCGTTCTAGGGCGTCCAGGCAGACGTTCGTCGCGATCTTGTAGAGCCACGCGCGAAGACGATCGTATCCGCGGAACCTCGGTGCTGCGCGCCACGCTCGTAGAAGCGTCTCCTGGAGCGCATCGTCCGCATCGAAGGGCGACGCCAGCATCCGGTAGCAGTGAGCGTGAAGCTCGGAGGTGTACGGCTCGACGAGACGACCGAACGCGTCTTCGTCTCCTCGCCGAACAGCATCGAGAAGCTCCCCCTCTGATCCTGAGACGCCGGCCATCGCTCCAGAAGGCTATCCGGCCGGTTGCACCACGGGCCACGAAACACGATGAAGCGGGGCGATGACTTCCGGGCAGGGCCGCGGTTGTATCGGGTGAGACGACGACCCGCCACGAGGAGGCTGACGATGACAGAAGGCTCGGACCGACCGTTCGATGTACCGCCACCCGATCCGGAGCTCCGGCGGCTGGAACCCCTGGTTGGGTCCTGGAGGGCGGAGGATCACACCCAGGAAAGCGTGTACGGCCCAGGTGTCCCGGTGAGAAATATCGAGACGTTCCGCTGGCTCGAGGGCGGCTACTTCTTGGTGCAGGAGTACGAGACAGTCTTCGGTGATGAGCCGGCTCAGAAGGGTATCAACTACTGGTACTTCGACAGCGAGGCCGAACGGTTTCGCATCATCTTCTTCAGCAACAACGGACCGTTCACCGAAGACGGGAATCGGTATCAGGGAAAGGTCGCGGAGGGGAAGCTCACGTTCGTCGGACCCGCGCGATTCCAGTACGAGCTCGACGACGAAGGGAAGATCAAGGCGAATGCTGACGGCACGATCCCGGTCGCCTGGTGGCTACGGGACGAGCGGAGCGAGTGGAAGCCCTGGATGAACAATGTCTTCAGACGTGCCTGAAGGGTAGCTAGCGACTACTCGGAGGCATCCTCCCGTCGCGATGTGTCATCCCTATGACCGACCAACTGGAGTTGGTGTGATAGAGCCGCCGCGCGGCGGCCGAACGCAAAGGAGGACGAGATGAGCGTGACGATGGTGCGCCAGAAGGTCAAGGACGGGAGCGTCGAAGAGGCCGAAGCGGCGGCGCGATCTATTCGCGACGCTCGATCGCATGCGCCCGAGGGCGTGCACTACGCGTCGACGCGGGTGGTGGACAGCTCGACGTTCGTGATCAGCATCTTTAGCTCGAGCTGGTGGATCCGTTCCACGAGGCTGTGCCAGGTCTCGCCCTCATGGATCTCGAGATGGTTGGTCGGATGCCCACATATAGGGCTACCCTGCTGGACTGAATCGGCTGAAGGATGAGCGTCGGGGTTTCCACCGATCACCGTCCGTCCGAGGAGTCGCCGATGTCGAACGAGACGCGATATTGGCTCTCTAGGATCGGCTCGGTGTGCGCGATTGCAGGTGCGCTGCTTGCGGCGGTCGGCAACATTCTGCACCCGGTCACACCTCGTGACGACCCCGTGGGCGTGGCTCGGGTCATCGCCGAGAGCGGCTCGTGGACCCTGATCCACGAGGTGATCACTCTAGGTGTGATCCTCATGTTCTTGGGCCTCATAGGCATTGGCGCCTCGATCGGCGGCGGAGCATCCGGGGCGCTGGCGCGCCTGGGCGTCTATGCGGCCACGGTCGGCACAACACTCGGCCTCGCCACGGTGATCTTGGACGGGGTGGGAGCCAAGCAGCTAGCCGACCAATGGGCCGCTGCCCCGGAATCGACCAAAGCGACCGCGTTGAGCCTAGTCAGCATGAATGAGACGTTGAACTTCGCGCTGGCCGGGCTGTTCAACCTGTCATTCGCGGGTGTTCCTTTCATCCTGCTGGGACTCGCGGTCGCGCTGAACGGCGTTTATCCGCGGTGGCTGGGGTGGATCGCGGTGTTCGCCGGTCTCGGCTCCGTTGCAGCAGGGCTCGTCCAAGCGTTCACCGGCGAACCCACCGTCGCTTCCCTCGTCCTGACCATCATCGGACCGACGATCATCTCGCTGTGGGTGCTGGTGATGGGCGTGCTGATGGGTCGTCGGGCGACTCGTGCGCCCTCGAGTTGATACTTGTCAAGCGGTCAGCCGTGGTGCGATCCCGCAGCCGAGATCGGTGCGCATCCGGTCGCTGACCGGCGATGTTGATCGAGGCCGGGCAGCAGCTCATGAGCATCGGCAACGATTGTGGTCGGGACCTTCGAACGTTGATCGCGTTGGGAGGTGCTGCGCTCGCCCTCGTGCCGGCGTCCATCGCAACGTTCCGGCGACCAGGTGACGTGCACCCGGGCTAGCGACTCGCATCGGCACTCGCTCATGATCTCAGGGCGCTTCTGGATCCGGCGGCGTGTGGGAGGCGATCTCGTCCGGAGTCAGACCTTCGCGCACGGTCGAGACCGCCCATCGGTGCCCGAACGGATCGACGAGAACGCCGTACCGTTCGGCGGCGTTCGGCGAGTGGCATCTCAACACCGGACGGGCAGCAAGGCCCGGCGGGCCCGTTCGACCGCTGGCCGAGCGGGTGGGGGTTGACTACTTCTACGGCATCCCGGCGGCGGTCGAGCCAGCGGGATCCCTGTCTGGCGGAGAACCAGAAGATCATCGGTACGCCCGAGGGATTCAGACAGATGAGCTGTCTCGTTCGGTGACGGAGGAAGAGACTCTTTGGATCTTGGAGCGACTGGTGCGCGTGCTTGCACGCGCGCTATAGTCAACAACGTGTCAACAGAGCCCGTCGCCGAGTTCTCAGGTCGGAGACGCCTTAGTGGCGCCGAGGTGCTCGCAAGGTTGCCGTAAGGCGATCGCGCATCAGCGGGGCGATGCTTGCCACATCAGCCGGGGTCAGGCGACCGGCGAGGCGGATGACCGTCCGGAACTGGTGAATGGCCGCCTGGCAGCCCTGGCATCCATCGAGATGGTAGTTGATGCGTCTGCGCTGTTCCTCGCTGACCTCGCCGTCGAGGTAGGCGGTCATCATGTCAACGACCTCGATGCACCGCAAATCGTCCCTACGGGAACCGCTATCCTTCGTCATAGCTTTCTCTCTCCTCGAAGTAGTGTTCCAGTTGCAAGCGAACGAGGCCCCGAGCCTGCTGGAGCAAGGCTCGCTCCTCCTCGGTGCGAAGATCCAGCGATTGTCGCACCACACTCGGCATCGCTCCTTGGACGTCGCGAAGGACGATCACTCGGCGGAGGGTTGGCGGCATCTCCGCGATGGCGACGCGCGCTTGTTCCAAAGCCTCGGCACCGTCGACGGAGACGCTAAGGGCATCCCAGGAGGAAGGGGGGTACGCCCAGTGGCCTGGCCATTCCGGATCGTCCGGAGGAAGGAACCGATCGACGGGGAATATGGGCTCCATCTCCTGTGCCGGGGTGGGAACGAGGGGTGCGGCCTCCGGTCGCGGAACAGGGGAGCGAGGGAGCACGACGATGATCAGCACCGCGGCCACTACTCCGATCGCCACCAGGAGCCAGCCGGCCTCGTTCACGCCGGCGCGCTGGCTGACCGCTCCGAACGCAAGCGCGAAGGGAATGAACGTCAACCAGGTGAGGGTGCCGACGCCTGAGGCCACGCCGGCGCGGATCGCTGAAGGCACAGCATCGTGCAGCCTACGCAACACCGGGATGCTGACGGCGACGACCAGCAACGTCAGCAACGCCTGCACGCCCACCACAAGCAGGGCGAAATGACTCAGGGCCAGGACGGCGCAGCATGCGACGATCGCGACCGCCACGAGCCCCACTGCCCACCGCCGCGTGATCCAGGGCTGCGCTCCGAGGAGCGCGCCCAACCCGAGTGCTGAGGTGAGCCCCGCCCACTGGGGACCGTACAGGAAGGCTGGTACGGCGAGGGCGACCAGCCAGAGCGGGCCGAACTCCAACATGCCCTGCATCAGGACCGATCCGGCCACGGTCAGTGCCACCACCGCCCGGAGCTGTCCGGGGGCCAGGATCGTCCGGTACGTCGTCCCCAGCTGTCGGCGAACTGACTCCTTCTCTTCCGCCTTGTGCAACCGTGGCTCCCGGAACAGGAGCAGCACTAAACACGAGGTCGCCAACAAGGGAGCGGTCAAGAAATACGTCGCCCGCAGCGGTGCGACGGCGGCGATCGCGCCCCCGGCTAGAGCGCTCGCCACGAGCGCGACGCTCTCCACCAGCCGGACGCGACCCATCGTCTTCTCGAACGCGTCGCTACTCCCCGTCTCCTCGAGGACCGTGTCGTACACGACGGATTCGAGCGTGCCCGACTGAAGGGCGAAGAACACGCCGAGAAAGCCCGCGGAGATCATGTAGGTCGCGACGTTCTGGCTGAACCCACCGATCAGGACGCTGAGGATCGCGGCGATCGCCGCGAGGATCAGCACGCCACGTCGACTCCACCGATCTGCCAGCACCCCTGATGGCACCTCTAGCACCGGGACGACGATCGCGTAGACGGCCGCCATCACGCCCACCGAGGCTGGGTTGAAGCCGATCGTGGTCATGAACAACTTCTCGATGGGCACCCACAAAGCCAGGTTCTGAAAGAAGACCGCCGCGTAGAGAGGAACGAGGCGCCCGTTCAGCAGATGCCTCTCTGCCCGCATCGAGGTCGCTGGCGTAGTGGCCGTTCCCTGCTCCTCCTCAGCCCTCTCGTCGAGCCGACGTAACGAGGGGCCGACCTCGTCGGAGCCTTCGTCGGCCACGGCCGTCGACGCACGCCCCTACGGTGATAAAGTTAGCATAATGGTTAACGATGCCTTTAAGGCGCTCGCCCACCCCATCCGGCGTGTGATCGTGGAGCGGTTGTCCAACGGTCCAGCAACCGTCGGCGAGGCGACCGCCGGCCTCGGAGTGTCCAAGCCCGCAATCTCAAGGCACGTGAAGGTGTTGGAAGAAGCCGGGGTCGTGGTGCGCAGGATCCAGGGCCGCACCCACCGATTGGGCCTCGACCCCGGTCCTCTGGCCGAAGCGGTCGATTGGATCGATCACCAGCGGGCGGTCTGGGAGCGCATGTTCGACGCGGTTGACGAGTACCTCGAAGCGAGAAAGGAGAGCTCATGACGGACGCGAGACCGCCGGAGGGGATAGTCCTCCGACTGGAGCGGACGTTCAACGCTCCCGCGCAGGCTGTCTTCGACGCGTGGACCAGTCCCGAGGTGCTGAGGCGCTGGTGGCCCGCCGGACCGGACTGGGACACACCGGTCGCCGAGGTGGATGTTCGGGTTGGGGGCAAGCTCCGGCTCGTCATGCGCAGGCCGGATGGCCAAGCGTTCGGCGGTGGCGGCGAATACCTCGAGATCAGACCGCCCGAGCGCCTGGTCTTCACCTGGAGATGGGATGAAGACGAAGGGAACGACAACCCCCAGGTCGTCGAGATCGAGCTCACCGAGAGGCCCGATGGAACCACGACTGTGCTCCTTACGAATACGGGCCTGAAGGACGAGGAGGCCAGGAGATCGCATGAAGAAGGCTGGCAGGCGTCGTTCGACAATCTCGACCGCGTCCTGGCGTCGTGAACTCCGATCCCCAGGCCGTCTTCCGTGCGCTCGTTACCCCGGCGACGCTGCTCCGCTGGCACCGAGATCTGGTGATGCGCAAGTGGACCTTCCGAGTGCCTGCGCTCCTCCTCCCGTTGGACGTGGCCGCGTGGCTCTGGGGCGAGGACTCGCGCGACGCCGCGACTGAGTAGCCACCTGAGCCATTGCCGGGTCCCCTCGGCCAGCGAGAGGAGGTAGACCGATGACCAAAGAGACCTACGACCTCGTCGCGGAGCAATTTCTCAACGCGACCGACGAGGATGTCGTCGACGCGTACACAGATGCATACGCCGGAAGGACCGTGTTTGCCGGCGGGCCGGACTGGGACGTCGACGTGGCGTGCGACCTCCGTGTCGGAGGCGTGTGGAGCATCCGAAGTGCCCCACCGGATGGGGCCGCGTATCGCGAGACGAACCGGTTCACCGTGGTCGATCGCCCCCGCCGCTTGGCCTTCGAGTCGGCGTTGACGATGCCGGATGGCTCCACCGTCCGTCGCGACGTAGACGTCACATTCAGGAGCGTGGGCGGACGCGAATGACCATCGTGCAGAAGGGTTTCCCCACCGCGGAGGCACGGGACGCGTTCGGAGCGGGCTTTCCCGGCATCTTTGAACGGCTCCAGCGTTTGGCGGCAACGTGGTCGCGAGGAAAGGCGAGGTCCTGATGACGTTATTGGAGAACAAGCATGCCGTGGTCTATGGCGCGGGAGGGACCGTCGGTCAAGCCGTGGCACACGCCTTCGCTCGTGACGGAGCGAGGGTGTCTCTGGCCGGTCGGACGCGTGCGACGTTGGACGGGCTCGCCCGCGAAATCCACGACGAGGGCGGCGACGTCGCCGACATTGCACAGGTCGATGCGCTGGACGAGGAAGCTGTGCAGCGACACGCCGACCGGCTAGTCGAAGAGGTCGGCGCCATCGACATCTGTTTCAACGCGGTCGGAGACGAGACTGCGTTCGGCCGACTGATCGAGTTACCGTTCGCGGACTTCGTCCGGCCAGTCACCCGCCTGGTGACCGCACAGTTCTTGATCGCGTCGGCGGTTGCCCATCACATGATCGACCGCAACTCCGGCGTGATCTTGACCATGACCGGATCCGGTGTACCGACGGCCGGCATGGGCGGTGCCATGACCGCCTGGGCCGCCGTCGATGCCCTCTGCGGGCAACTGGCACGCGAGCTCGGTCAGCACGGCATCCGCGTCTTGTGGCTGCGATCCAACGGCGTGACCACGGATGGAGACGACTCGACCGAGCGAGCGCGCAGCATGCTGAACCGGCTGGCATCGCCGGGTGACGTGGCCAACGTGGCGGCCTTCCTGGCCTCGGACCGAGCCGCCACGATGACCGCGACCGCCGCCAACATCACCAGCGGCGCCGAGGTCGGCTAGGCCCGCCCGGGGGCACAGGAGCGAGGTCCCAGGTCCGACGTCGGGCGCGCCCGACAGGAGGTCGTGTCCAACTCATCTACGACGGGAGGGATTCTGGGAGGGGAGGTTCACGCGGGAAGGATGAGCGAGGTTGGCCGCCGGAAGAAGGATCGGCATCCCGAAGGAACCGGGAGCGCTCATCGACTCCTCAACGGTCACAGGGTCGAACAGAGGAGCGGCCCAAGAGCCACAGTGGGGTGGTGATCGATCGCGATGTTCGTGGACGGTTTCATCGCCGGACCAAACGAGAAGGTCGCGAGGACTTGGCCAAGGAGGCGAGCGGTCCATGCGGTTGGTTGATCTCAGTCACGTGATCCGCCATGGGATGGTGACGTACCCCGGACTCCCGGGACCCGAGATCGGGGAGCACCTGAGCTGGGAGGCCTCTAGGGAGCGTTATGCGCCAGGGACGGAGATCCGCATCGCCCAGATCTCGATGGTGGCAAACACGGGAACGTATCTCGACACCCCGGCGCATCGTTACCGTGATGGGTGGGGAATCGCCGACCTTCCCCTG
>Ga0184612_10000439_pt1 | contig 19300 bp, 11 predicted proteins | sample PLM3_60_coex_FD_133163 | JGI IMG/M metagenome (GOLD analysis project Ga0184612, IMG submission 133163) | Groundwater sediment microbial communities from an aquifer in East River, Colorado, USA - PLM3_60_coex | ecosystem: Environmental > Terrestrial > Soil > Riparian zone | place: USA: East... | reverse complement strand
TTAGGATTTTTCTTAATATCTGCTAGGGTATTTCTGCTCGATCCTTTTGTAATAGAGTAATTATTGTTTGGCAATTTTTTAATCTTTGGCAGATTAGCTCTATTTTGACCGCCTAGTGATTGGCCCTACGGTATTGGTTACCACAAGCTCGTAGAAGATTGAAGCAGCGTATTAAGAGGTTTATTTGATGCCAACCGCATTATAGAAATTTTGTTTTTATTGCTTGCTAATATTACTAATAGGGCATTATAAAGCCTTATTACCCAGAATTCGAAATAATCATTATGTATAAATCAATCCTTGAAAAAATCAATCAATTTGGAAATTTAAGGATAAATTTATAGGAATTGAATCTCATGTCTGAAAAATCTTTTACAGCAGGGAACAAAAAAATCCGCTTAAAGCCATTAGATGATGTTGTAGCTGTAAAATATAATAAACGTGTAGATCGCAAAAAAGCGCTAGACATAATTTCAGCTACGGCTGAATCTAATTTAGATCGTTCTCATGTCAAGACGTATCCCTCCTTTAACGTATCGTTAGTGACCAGGCCTGTAGGAGAAGCGGGATCTATTACACAAAAATTTTCAAAATCTTTGACGGAAGAAGAGAACGTACAATTTGTATCTCCTGTATACAAAGATAAAGATTCTGGAACACTTATTGTTATTACCGATCAAATAAATGTCGGTTTTAAAGTCGGAGTCAAAAAACAGGCTATTGACGCAGTTCTTTCAAAATACAATCTTAGTATAATGGAACAAAGTAAATTTTCTCCGCAACACTACATATTGAAACTGAACAGTGCAGAGAATAGTGACAAAACAATAGAAGTTTCTAACAAACTTGCTTCTATAAAAGAAGTAGAATATTCAGATCCCGTGACTCTCGCCGAGATCAAGAAGACATCTTTAGAAAGACCAACAGGAAAATATTTTGGGGAACAGTGGCATCTTGAAAACATGGGACAGGCTGGCGGTACTCCTAATGAAGACGTGAAAGCATTGGAGGCATGGAAGCTTACGAGAGGCGACCCGCAGATAAAAGTAGCCTGTCTGGATGATGGTTTAGCATACAGTCATATTGATCTTAAACAAAATGTATGGAAGAACCCTAATCCCCGTGAACAAGGTGACCATGGCTATAATTTTTATGATAATGTCCCTGATCCCGAACCGATCTATTTCAGACCTCCCTATGATCAGATGGCAGGAAACGATATACATGGGACACCTTGCGCGGGCGTGATCTGTGGTGTCGGCAAACCGCAGGGTGTTTGTGGAATAGCTCCCAAATGCAAAATCATCGGTGTTAAAATATTTGGAGGAGATGATTTAGCTCCACCCTTCAAAGTTGCAGAAGCTATAAGATATTCAGGACACTATGCAGATATCCTTAGTTGTTCGTGGAGCAGTGGGACTCCAAATGATACTATTAGTCATGCAATAATAGAGGTAACAAAAACCGGCCGTGGTGGAAAAGGATGCGCTGTATTTGTTGCTACGGGAAACGATTATGCTAGCACTATATCTTTCCCAGCAAGCATGCCTGAGACTATAGCTGTGGGTGCGTCAACGAACGAAGGAAGAAGAGCAGCCTACAGCAATTACGGTCCCGGAATAGATTTCTTGGCACCCAGTAGTGGAGGAACTAAACGAATTTTTACTACTGACGTTCCCTATGAGAATAGAGGATTCAATATTGGAAAACCAGGACAAGGCGACCCACGAGGTTTGTATACAAATGGTTTCGGAGGAACTTCTTCTGCTACACCATTGGCTGCAGGAATAGGCGCCCTAGTATTGAGTATGAAAGGTAATCTCAAAGCTAAGCAAGTAAGGCAAATATTAAGGGTCAGTTGTGATAAAATTGATGCAGCAAATGCCCACTATGATAGAAAGGGGTTTTGCTTGACGCATGGTTATGGTAGATTAAATGCGAAGCGCGCCTTAGAAGAGGCCAAGAGGAGCCGGTAATCTATAATTGACTAAATTTATAGCACGAATCAGTGCAAAGTCATATGTAGATCTAAAAGGCTTAGATAGATATCATTTAGACCTAAAAAGACGTACTGCAAGGCAGGCAGATACCAAATAGTTCATTGTTACAGGAATTCTTAGCGAAGAAAATTGTACTCTGTGATTGAGATCCACATGTGTTTTCAGATTAGTCCCTTCCCACAAACTACAATGCTCGCCGAAGTGGTCTATAAGTAGAAACAGCTCAATTGTTTGCAACAGGAACCTCCTATGTGCAATGTCCTAATCCCTCTGGATCGACACCAATGAATTTAATCCTAATATTTAGTATCGATTTTCATTAGTCATTAATAACATTCGAATCTGAATTTAAAAATTGTGTCAAATCTGGGTTACAAACCGCCTAATCTTTTGATCTGTGTTATTCCTTTGTTCTTTGTTCTTATCTTTTTACATTTAATCATTTCTTTAGTGAAGATTTATGTATAATTGTCAGCTAGTATGTGTATAATTGATGGAGCTGGGATCTGTCCCCATTAAGGATATAGAGAGGTCTTAGGTCATTGTGGTCACGTTATAACAGAGATAAGAATGACATTTGCCTTGGGTTGGATCTTATCAAAAAAAATATTAGTTCCTGTTATGGAGAAATTAATGAGATCTTTGCTCGTTACCAAAATTTTCCTGAAAATTCAACTAAGGAAGAATACAAAGAGGCTATAGCAGCTTATGATATGGCACTGAAAATCGATCCCAACTTATAAAAATGCAATTGGTAACAAAGGATTAGCCCTTTATAATCTTGGAAAATACGATGAAGCTATTAAGATGTACTACGAAGGCCTGGCTTTAGATAAATCCTATGTGTTTGGCTGGTACGGCAAGGGCCTAGCATTTCATAATATGGAATAATATGATAAGGCCTTAGATATTGATCCAAATAATGGGAATGTTAGGTACAATCGAGCGATTTCTTTTGTTACTCTCAATAATATTGAAGCTTCCTTGACAGACCTCAAAAATGCGATTAGAATATCTAAAGATTATGCTAAATTGGCTGCGAATGAAGTTGCGTTTGAAAAGTTAAAAGTTAACAAGAAACTCAAAAAATTGATCTCAATCAGCTGATTAACATTATTAGAATGCCACGAATTGCATAATTATAAGGTTCAGCATATGTTTTGGGTTGAAAATGACACAAATTGTATGAATATTGTCACGGGTTCGGATAAAAATTTATTCATATCCCGAAGGGCCCGTTAAGTATTCGGGTTCATATATCTCGGAATATAAGGTAATTGTTGCAGATACACCAGGAGTGAATACAAAATGGCAATGAAACTATCCACAATTCTTTTTATCCCATGATAAGTAATATTCATCTCCATATGCTGCTAACTTGGTAAATGTTTCCCTATCACCTTTACCAATCTCTGCTAATGTCCAAATGTTGTACCTGTATCATTACTTTCAGCTGGTAATAATATATTACGCATCTCTAAAATCGAGGACCTTAAATATTATTTCTTCATTTTGATCCATTAAAAACAGATCCTTTTTGTATTAGCCAAAGGTAGAAAAAATTATGGAGTTGGACAATTCCTGCCTATTATCTTAACAATAACGGTTATTTAGATAATCTATCATAGTCTAGCAAATTTACATAAAAACTGTTAAAAAAGAACATAGTTGTGAGCTTTCTCTCTATGGGAGAAATTTATTTAACAGTTTTATAATTTTTCACGTCTGGACAAAAAGCATAAATAATATTATTTTTACTAAGATGCATGTTAAGCAAGTTACCCTTTCTAGAAATTGATAACAAGATTGATTTAGAGGTGTTAGCGATATAAAAGAAATTTTTAATCCTGATCTAAAAGCTAAATTATCTATAGATGAAAATGAAAACGTTAGGGATATCAATCACTTTCAGGAAAATTGGAAATCCAATGAACAAAATCCTCTTGATGCTGCGATCAATTACTTACAAAATGTGGTAAATATTTTTAAGGTTCCTGAAAAAACATTAAAAAACATAGATGAAAAAGTTTCCTTTGATCATCCATTAGAACAAGATGTACAATATAGACTTTCTAAGCAAAAACAATTTTTTGATTCTACGACAGTAGAATTCTCTCAAACATATCTTAATCTTCCAATTTGGCATGCAGGAATAACCGTAACTGTTAAACATACTCCATCCCTCAAAGATAGTAAATATCGTATACTTCACGCAGTGAATAACAGTCAAAAAGGGGTTGTTGCCAAACTGCCCCCATCAAATATAATTCAACGTCATAAAAAGTTACTTTATATAGGTAATGAAAAAAAACAAAGAGACAAGCGAAAATCGTCTTTTTACAAGAAAAAGGAATCAGTGTCAAGTAACTTCATAAGAGGTCTAATAAATAAAGATAAATTAAAAAAAACTGCCAAAAAAAGAATAGATAATAATGCACGTCTAATTAGAAGACGCCTTTATGTCTATAAATATGATAAAAATAAAAGACTTCCAAAGTTACCAAAAATAGACACATCTGAAAAAGTAAATAAAGATAAGGAAGCTCAAGATTTTGAAAATATAAAACAAGAAATACCAATACTGCCACTTTATCCAGTAAATGATAAGATAAAGCATGATCAGTATTATGTTGTAGATGAAATCACTTTTTCATTTACAACTGAAGAATATGGAGCAATCAATTGGATTGCATTAGTTGAACTTGAAACAAAGTCTGTACTTTATTTGCGAGCTTTGGCAGCAAATGTTAATGGACAAGTGTTTAAACATAATCCCATTTCTATTTCAGGTAATGCCGTACATTCTCCAGATCAAAGTAATGCAATATTGAATCCATTTAGATCACCAGAAGTATTAAATAATCTCAATTTACCGGTAGGTGACTTACAATCACTAAGTGGAGCTTATGTAAATATTACAAATGTTGAAAATCCAAATATTGCTTCTCCAACAAATCCTACTGGCGCCGACTTCAATTACGATGTTAGAACTAATGATTTCGCAGCTGTAAGTGCTTATTATCATACTGAACGATTCCTTGCTTTAGTTGAAACTTTGGGCTTTCCTATTTCTTCTTACTTTGATGGAACTGCATTTCCAATAGAAGTTGATCATAGAGGACTAGGTAATGCTATCAATGCTCATTGTGTTGGAAATGGAACCGGTGGTATAGAACATTGTTGTTATGGTCTAGGTGACCTTACTGATACAACTAATCCTGTAGGCAGAGCATGTGATCCTTGGGTTCACTACCATGAACTTGGGGGGCACGGGGTTTTATATGAACATGTAGATTCCGCAAACTTTGGCTTTTCGCATAGTGCGGGAGATAGTCTTGCATCTGTCGTAAATGACCCAGATTCAATAGCCCCCGATCGATTTTTATATACACCATGGAGGCCTATTCGTCGTTTTGATCGTGATGTACCTGCAGGCTGGGCTTGGGGAGGTCCAAATGATCAGCCATTTACATCTACAGATCCGGCAGGTTATTTAGCTGAACAAATTCTTGCAACTACGCTTTTTAGAATATATCGTTCTATTGGCGGTGATTCTACTGACATAAACAGAAAAAGATTTTCATCTAGAATGATGGCATATTTAATCCTACGAGCAATTAGTACCCTTACTCCAGCAACAAATCCAGATAATGCATTAGGTTTTGCCAATGCACTAATGGCAGTAGATCTTCTAAATTGGACTACAGAAGGAGTTTTTGGCGGTGCTTATAATAAAGTGATCCGTTGGTCATTTGAAAAACAGGGATTATATCAACCACCTAGTGCACCTCCTCCTCCAAATGTAACTACTGAAGGCGCACCTCCTCCAGTAGATGTCTATATTGATGACGATCGAAATGGAGAATATCAATTTCAACCAATACATTGGAATAACACTTCAATTTGGAATAGAAGAAAAGCAGATTCATTGGTAGTACATGAAAAACCTATTATTGGTTCAACAAATTACATTTATGTCAAAATAAAAAATCGAGGTACTGAAATCGCTAATAACGTTAGAGTTCTCGGTTATCACAGTAGATCTGGAGCTGGCCTATTGTTACCAGATGATATTCAACCACTAACAACAGCTGAATTATCCGCTGGAACTGTTGCAGCTAATAATACTGAAGAAAAAATAATAGGACCGTTTGACTGGATACCTGAAATAAATGCTTACGGTCATGATTCTATAATTATGGTAGTATCTGCCGATAATGATGCGAGCAACATGGATAACTTTACGACAGGTGAGACTATTCTTGACTGGAGATTGGTACCAAATGACAACAATATAGGACAGAGAAATATGTTTCCTGTGCAAGGTATATCCCAGATAAAGCTCACTGTTACTACAGGCGAGAAGGATATAAACAAAGATGATAGGGTTTATCTTGGAATTGCAGGAAGAGAATTTAGATGTAGAAAGGATGGCGACAGTGATGCAAATCCATTTCACTTGAAGCATCAAACTGTGTCGCTAGTATTTGGGTTTGGTAGTAATGTTGAAGATCCCGCAATTAACGATCCAAGAAATCCATTTATCGACACTACTGACATAAGTAAATTTCCAATGTATTTACGAACTGAACCTAATACTGGAACATGGGAAATTGTATCTGCAAAGGTGGAGACAACGCCTAATACATCGGTATTCAATATTAAATATTCAGGGATTATCTTGGATGACGATTCAGGCGAGAGAGTAGAATTAGTTTAAATTCATTACTCAGCCGCTAAGCCATTGATTCCTTATTAGGACTTTTTTCTTTAATCCATTTAAGATTCAATTGAATATTCATTCGTATCCCGACGGGCCCGAATAAACTAATTTTAATTCTAAGTAAAAGAAAACTCCCGCTGTTAATGTTTCGTTGAAGACGTTAACTATCTCTGAAGAAGTTAGATTTGCCTAATGTTATTATGGAATTCGTTAAAATATAACGCCATCATGAATATTTGCAATGTCTAATGCTGATGTACCAGTTAAACAAAGAGCTTTAATATTTCAAGGTAGTGTAGCACTCGGTGCTTTTGAGGCAGGTGTTTTTAAAAAATTGTATGACATGATTAAACAAAAAGATAAGAACTGGAAAAAAGGTATGTTTGATATAGTTGCTGGGACTTCCGCTGGCGCCATAAATGCCGCAATATTAACAAGCCATGTAAAGCAAAAAAAGACATGGGAGGGATCCGCAGAAAAAATTGTACAATATTGGAGAGAACACTTGTCTTCCCCGACTCCCACCATTACAAAACAGGGAGTTTACTGGTGGGATGAAAATTATCAATGGTGGGGAAAATACTATGATACCGTTACTAGTGGAAATAGCGATAACCGTACCGTCGCATCCGAGGAAGCCGCAAGAAGATATTTTTCGACGAAGTATTTTTTTACAAACGGTGTACCAAACGTATTTTCGCCTTCCTTACCGTTTCCCGAATTTGATAGTAAGTTCTTTGACAACAATCCATTGTTTCCACCAACAAATCTCTGGCTTCGCTATAACAACAAGCCATTAAGAGAGAGTCTAATACATGTAGACGGGAATGGAGATGAGTTTGTTAAATTTCCATTAACGACAAGCTTTGAAAATGGAGAGCCAAGATTTCTGGCCGTTAGCGTGGACGTACAACATGGTAAGGCGGTTACGTTTGACAGCTATTCACGGAGTTCAACATTTGAGGCATATGATCCGCAGACAAGCGATTACAAAGAACATACAGTTAACTATGACAAAGGAATTATGCCAGAACATGTTATGGCAAGTGCTTCATTTCCAGTATATTTTGACTATGAATTAGTGGATGGACGAAACTTCTGGGATGGGGGTATACTGAGTAATACACCTTTAAGGGAAGTTTTGCAGGCTCATCGCGACTACTGGTACAAGGGCGAATACGAGCAGAAGAAAGAAATGAAGGTCCCGGATCTAGACGTCTATATCGTAAATGTGTGGCCCTCTATGGAAGATACTGTTCCAACAGACCATGACGGTGTTATAGAAAGAAAAAATGACATAACGCATAGTGATCAGACTGAATACGACCAGAAGGTTGCTTTGATAATAGGAGATTATATTGATCTTTTCAACGAAACCAAAGAGCTTGCAATTAAACATATTAGCGATCCAAACAAGAGGACTGATTTTCTAAGTAGCATTGAAAGGTTACTGAACGGTAATACTAAATATAATCATAAAAATAAATCAATAGCAAAAAAACCTCGAAGTAAGAAACGTTCAGGACAAGGAAGAACTTATGGGGATCTTATTTATGGAAGATTCAAGTTGAACAAAGTTGTAACTATAGAGCATAAAGACGATCCTGATAGCATTTCAAACAAGTGGGCTGATTATACGGAAGAGACAATTGATAAGCAAATAACTGATGGACAAGAGTTTGACAAGAAGGCTATAGTTAGGGTAACACCAGCTGCTGAGGAGCTGATCTGATCTCAGAGTTTTTGTAACTTTACCTGTATGTAAATCAATAGAATTCGATATCGCCATAGAAATCACCCAAATGAGATCTATGAAAATGGATTTGAAAACAAATTCAAGTAAAATTAAACGCAATCTGCATCTTCGAATGTTCAACTAGGATTCACAAGCGAATGACGACATGACAATAAAATTAGTTCATATATGCAACCTAATTTTGGAATTTTACAAAATCGAAAAAGCTAAATTCTATGTAACAGAACCCTACTACATGCCGGGCACTAATCTGGACGGGCTCATAAAATAATGTTTCCTCTTATTTGCATTTACCCAAAAACCTAGGTTTAGAATTACTGATAAGGTTCCGATTGAATATTCAGTCATATCATTCTGGTTGATTTCCTAATTTAAAGAACGATATTTGCGATTAAAATCACATAATGCTCTTCTTCATACGATTCGATCTATATGTCTCTCCAAGCTATGATAATAATACTATAGATATTTTCGGCGCCGAAATATTATCAAATCTATAATTAAATCTTCTAAAATTTTTTCTTTTTCAATACGGGATCATATTTTTAGGCAATATTACCGCACTAAATATAATGACAAAACAAGAACGTTTGGGAAGTTCAAAAGTATAACATTATTTGATGATAGTAGAAAAGGCGAAATTATACTTCGAACACCCGGAGGGGACTTAACGCTAGAACTCTCGGATGACCATGATAGTGCATTTAACGGAATGACTGCGGTCGCTTCTGCTGGAGTAGAGTTTGCGACAGGAAACCCAGGGTAGCACCAAATATTCATGTAAAGTATGACGACTCTGATATGGAAATTGACGAAATGACACTTCATTATCACTAAAATCGTACGAAATAACCTTGTCTTTTTTTTCAAAATCCCCTCTTTAAAATACACAGGAGTTGTAATAAGTATTCCTGAATTATTAAATTGAGAATCTTTAAGACTTTTGCTTAGATTCATGTTGTAATCCACGGACATCCGGCCAGACCCAATGAACTATTCCATAAAAAAGTAAAAGTTATAGCTTACAAGTCTTCTCTAATAGCCGGAACCTCCTTTTAGAACCGATAGCGTCGTGGGTACCGACGGGCCCGAGATTGACAGATGAGCTTGAAAATTTGCCAGTTCTGCCCAAGAGAAACTAAAATTCTGAGAGTTCAGATAATTTGGAGCTGTTAGTTTGAGACTAAAATCCATTTAAAATGAAATGAATTTAGCCGCAAAACCTGTTATTTGACAAACGGCCAATTAATTACTTAGTTGGCGTGTTACCTTTCCCTAAGGCTAGCAGTTTATAACATACCATTACAATAAGAATTCATTCAAAATGAATCGACGAGATCGAATTTTGAGAGCAGTGGGTTATTTCATAGCAATACTGATCTTCATTGCTGGTATTATAACGATTCCTTATGGTGTCATTGGTATAATAGCGGCAATAATAATTTTATGGTATTTAAGAAACAGCGCACGCGGTGTAACAAATTTGAATGAATTGAAGCAGTTCAGAATTTACCTTTTTTTCTATTTCATAATTTTACTAGGTCTTAGTCTTCATATTATTATAAATTCTTGGGAGCCAACTGGTGAAACAATACGTATAGAAAATAATACTAAGCCATTCAATGAATCGCCGATGAATAAACCTGCCGTGAATGCGCCCAAAATTACTATACCTCCTAGTGGAACAGCTAATGCCACTAATATCACAACCGAAAGAACCACGGTCGAGAACTCTACAACACAGACAATAACGGTAAAAAACTTTCTTGGATACGAAAATGGAACAGTATCATTGTTAACTGAAAACGAGATATCTAATCCCAAAGGTAAACAAGGTTACCTTGACATGTTCTTGCATTTGCAATCAAAAAATAAAGAAGTTCGTTTGGTTTCTGTTTCCGCTTTATTCGGGTTATTGGGTGCGTGTATATCTGGAATTATGTCGGTTCTTACCCGAAAGATATGGACGACCCCAAAATATGGTACAAGTTGGAGATTAGTTTACATCTATTTTGCACGCCCTTGGATTGGTATTTCCATTGCGCTGGTAACTTACATTACTCTTAGAGCAGGATTGCTCAATATTGGTAATGCAGCGGATGTCCAAATTATAAGCGATTACGGTATTGCGGGCATAAGCGCTTTAGTAGGTTTAATGTCAGATGAAATGATCGTTAGACTGAAAGACGTCTTTAGAACTTTTTTTGGTATCACCACTTTGCAAGGCACACAGGAATTACTGCTATCCTTACCAAAGAAAAGTATCGTCGTAAATGAAACAATTTCAATTTCGGCAACTCTGACCGAATTGAGATCTGGTCAAGATTTGTCAGCATACTTTTTTGTAGATGATGAGAGCATCATTTCGCTGAAAAACAAAGAGGGAAAGTTTAACGATTCTGGTGTTGCCATAGTATCTATAAAAGGAGAAAGAGTTGGAACAACTTTCATAACAGTAGTGGTAAGGGGAGGATTAGATCTTCATGTAAGTGACGAGATAACAGTAGTAGACTCAGGAGATGCGGGTGGTCAAGAAGCACAAGGCGAGGCAGGAGATGCGGGTGGTCAAGAAGCACAAGGCGAGGCAGTAGATGCAGAAGGAATTCATCACCTTGCCGATCAACTTAATCAGCAACGACCCGATCTGCCATGAGTAGTCGTAATAAGAAGCAATATGTAAGTCCGTTTTTGTGCTCAGAACCCATATTTAGAACCAATAGCGTCGTGGGTACCGACGGGCTCATAAAATTTGTATTCTATAGGATTCTAAATGAGAGGATCATGCGAAATCCTTTTTCTATGCATAAATCATCGTTTCTGTTTGTGTTATACTAACTTATACTAATTTCATATTCCAACAAAGAGATTGATATATTTAGAATACTGCTTAATGGGCCGATAGCGTGGCGAGTTAGCAATTGGCATATAACTTTTTTGATACAAAGTAAGGGATCTATAAATCTTGATGTCATGATTTTCAAAATGGGAGTTCTTCATTCCTGAAACATTCGAATCATTTTTTGGGTCATATTTGGTTCACAAACCGCTGGTGAGATACTATAAAAGGAACGTCCATGGTATATAGCTGATTATTTTCGAGTAGTCTTCTCAACAGTATAATTACATTCAGATAGCTACTCTTTTGGGTTTTTTGAGCCACTCTCTTTTAATGCTTCAATAAGTTTCATAGGCCAGTGTAAAGCATTCAGTATATCCGCTGTCCGATCGTCTATTGGCTTACCTTCCGCATATGTGCCAACAACACTTTTTGGTATGTGAAAAGGAGAATTACTATCCCAACTCCAACCAAAGAAATCATAGCCAAATTTATCGACATAAACAAAGGCTTCTCTTAGTTCAAGTTCACGTTTATCTTTGACCCACGCTGGATGGTTTATCAATGTTAGTTCTACATTTTCCATCTTCTTGTTGGCGATTTTATCAAGCTCCGTTTTCTCAACTATATCTATCGCATGAGTATGACCATATATTACATGAATTCTTGTTGCCCGTAACTCATACTTCTTTGTAAATTTTTTCCACCACTCTACAAATCCTCTGGGAGCCTTGTTGCGATCGTATCTTGATCCAAAGAATTTATTCCAAATTGGCCTGGCGATTGAAACAAATATACGCGGAATTGCAAGAACTGTAAGCGGCAATCCAATTCCATACTGAATCGAAGGCGAAATGCTCGGCTCTAGGTAAGATGTAAACGGAAGAGCCACAATCCATATTATCCACAATCCCACGAGAACCCAAGAGTATAGGCGAAAAGCCTCTGCTCCATCTCTAAGTGTAGAAATTATCTTCCATGGAGCAATCCTAAATGATTTACTAAATTGATGCCCATGAAGGATTAAGTAATGATCTTCTCCTACTTTTAATGTCCTTATAATCCCCTCCTTTGGTGTCGGATATGTATCACGAAGAATGTTTAGGTTTGATAATCCCCAGGGATATATATTAGAAAATACCTTATCTTTTTTTTCCTCTCCTACTGCAAGCTCTGCATTTGCAAAATCATGGTTTCCAATCGTGTAAAACTTCTCGCACGCCAATCTAGAAATTGAACTAAGGATAGAATAGGAAGCGAATTGAATTGATTGGTCGCTTGTATCCCAGAGCTCAAATATATCTCCATTCAATACCAATTTATCTGGAAACAATAATTTCTTGCTACTTATATTCTTGATTTCATATGCGCCATCCTCATCAGATTCTTCTATTGCAACTGGAAGTTCTATCTCACGCTTACTTTGTAATTTTTCTAGCCACTTTACAAATTGCTCAACATGAGTAGGTCTATGATCTACAGAATTGACAAAGAAGTGAAGTTTTTTTCCTGCACGTAACCCTAGGTGGGTATCTGAGAGTACTATAAATGCTCTACTTTCCTCTTCGTTCATAATTTGAATAAACATGTCACATGTCTAAATAGATGATGGTAAACATAATTGGTCTAACCAGTAATTAATAAAAAGACTCATATCCTAAAAAAGGAAAACAAAATGGTCCTCAGTTTCATAACCTTAATATCTTTATCCTGTAAAAAGTAAGTGGCTTTTCATTGAATTCTCGGATTGTGACCACAGTATGATAATTTGATATTAGTCATCTAATTGGATTAACTTAAAATAAAAAGGGTCGTAGTCTATTATGTCATGTACTCTGTCGCTTCCATCCGGATTCCACTAGGAGTGGAACGTATCTATACGGGACATACATTCTATCCTCAAGGTTTATTAGATAATATTTTTGGGGATTAATCAGAATGTGATCATCTTGTCCGTTTAACGAAGCAAGTGATTTCAACTATGAACAAATAACAGGCTTAGACGGATGCATAACTCTTATGTATCACAATTCTATTTTACTTTTAATGGATATATATTCTGTAAAAGGGAAGATCATTACCCAGGATAACAAACCGGCTCAAAGTTATTCTCTCCTTGCTTATGATAAGGACGACATCCTCAATCCAGATGACTTGCTTGGACAGTCGTTAATTGACTCTAATGGTTTTTTCAGAATTGATTTTGACAAGTCAAAATTTGCATCCTTCTTTGAACTTGCAGAGGGCGTGCCTGAGGTTTACCTGACAATAAAAGAAGGAGATGGGAAAAAGGAAGTCCTTACTACGAAAGAGACTAAGACAAATAAAGAAATAGAGTATCATATTAAAATCGCAGAACATACTCCGGATCCAAAGGCTCCAGATATCTATGCAGGTAATGCTCAGCGTCTTCTTGACATGCTAAATGAAGTACGTGAAATCATTGGACTTGAGAGACAGATAAATATAGACTTACTTCAAAACCAAGATCTAGATAAAGAAATTAGGAAACGTTTGGAGGATTTCTCTAAACAGGATGATGATAGAAGAAGGAATTTTGAACACGTTCTTGTTATACTCAGCAGCTTTTTAGATTCCTACCTTGAAGAACTAAAGATAGGAACAATTGGATACGACGGGCCTCAGGTACCAAGACAACCAAGACGCAATAAGTACAACCAAGAAATTATCTGGCCAAGAGAGGAGATGTTCAAATGGGAGTAATATACGGTATTGAAAAACTGGCGCAAAGAAATGAAAAATATGAATTAGTTAGAAATGACATTGTGGAAACGGCGGACGTATGTATAGTGGGTTCCGGCGCTGCCGGAGCGGTAATGGCAAAAGAACTTGCTGAGACTGGAAAGAGAGTAGTTTTGCTAGAACGAGGTGGATACCATGAAGGTAAAGACATGAATCAACGCGACGCAGATATGATTCCTCTGTTATGGAAGAACTCTGGATTTAACTTTGATGACAGTCTTAGAATAGCTATTGCACAGGGGTGCTGCCTTGGAGGTTCTACTATTATCAATGATGCTGTTTGCTTTGGTACTCCTATTCCGGTTCAACAAGAGTGGAGAAGTCTTGGAGTGGATTTTGATGACGAGGAGTGGTCATCTCATATAAACAGGGTAGATAATACTCTACACGTAACAGAAGTAACCGAAGATGAGCTTAATAGAAACAATAAGATGTTAAGAGAAGGTGCCAAAAAACTTGGGTTAAAGGATCACAGGAGAAATTATAGAAACTGCATAAACTGTATGCAATGTGGCTTCTGCCATCTCGGTTGCCATTACGAAACTAAGCAAAACGTTCTCGTAACTTATATTCATCAAGCTTTGCGGCAACCTGATTCTAATATGAAAGTGTACTGCAACTGCAAAGTACAGAAAATAGATTACAAGAACGATATCGTTGAAGGGATAGAAGGCGATTTTGTGAATATTGACGGAACCAGGAGTTATAGGATAAGAGTGAATTCTAAGATTGTAATAATCAGCGCAGGAGCGATTGCTTCATCTAAACTCCTTTTGATGAACGGTATCTCGCAATCTACTTCCGGTAATGGACTGTGCTTGCATCCAGGGATTCAAGTGATAGGCGATTTTGACTACGAAATAAAAGGTAATCAAGGAATCCCAATGGCATATACGGTACATGATTTCGGCGTGACCAGAAACACAGATGAGAGTATTAGAAATTCAAATTATGATGGGTCCGAATTTTTATTAGAGAGTATTTTTCTCCCACTGACGCAATTTTCAATTGCCCTTTCTGGCAGCGGTATTTGGGAACATAGGAGACTGATTGAACGGTTCAATAATTATTCAATGGCGGGTATCGTAGTCCGGGACGGAAATCTTGGAAAGGTATCATTGACCTCCACTGGAAGAGCCAGTGTTACTTATGAACCCGGCAGTAACGAATTGAAGGCCTTAGCAAAGGGTACAGAAATACTTGCAAAAATGTGGTTTACTCTTGGCGCAAAGAAAATAATTGTTCCTCATAGGGCATTGAGTATGATAGATAGAGAGGAGGATATTCCCAAGATCATGGACAATATTATAAATGACCCAAAAAATCTCCTGCTTGGCTCTGCTCATCCTCAATCGGGTAACAAGATAGGTAAGAGTCCTAATGACTCTGTTGTAGATTCAGACTGTAAGGTACACGGATTCAGAAATCTTTTTGTTTGCGATGCAAGTGTATTTCCTACTGCTGTGGGAGTAAATCCACAGATTAGCGTTATGACAATCGCATCAATAATAGCCTCCCGAATTATAAGTGACTGGGATGCTAAGTATTCTGAAATAGAAGTCGATGCTAAAATTGGAAAAACTTGCGCGATATCGCAACCCATGTATTGTCTTAGAAGCAATCTGTCAGAAATTTTTGATTCAGAACAAACGCGTTATGGGACGGAAATATTGGTTAATAGCCGCACCGAAAAAGCTGATGACAGTAACTGGTCGTTTGATCCAGTTGCAATGACGATCACAAACAATTCACATTGGAAAGGAATCTTTCCAAGGGATTCAGATATACCGAGTACCCTCGCAATGTATTCTGGAGGATTCTGGAAGAGGTTTAATAAAACGGGAGATGAAATATCAGGAATAACCCATCCGTATGAGGTTGGAGTGTATGCAAAAAATAAAGCTCAAGAAAAAGAGATAAATGGTTTTGGCAAAGTTATATTACTTGAATATGTTGATCCTCCATATAATCAGTTCTATGATGTGTTGAAAGTTATAGATAAAGATATCATTCTAGGTAAAGCCTTTTTCATAACACCCACACCTGGAAGGGAGATGCTGACATTTTCTATGTCAAGAAAATATCCGTTTGAATTTATGGATGAAGAGGACCATGAAATGCTGTATAGCAAGATGAAAAAACCAACATTAGATACAATGGTTGGCGTCTGGGAAGGACAGCTCGTTTCAGACTCTGCGTGGACTGAACCAGTCTTCAGATTTAGGTACTATTTTGATGACAAAAAAGCACTAAAAAATGATTATCTGTTTGGTCGTGTTATAGCGGGAACTGCCAGAGTGGAGGAAAAAGAAGACCATTTAGAAATGTATGATGTTACCGGAAACTTTCATGATGAGCTAAGACAAGTAAACGACGATATTATAATAGGTAAGTATTATTCGTCGCCAAATTTTGCGTTCAGCTGGCTTCCGGAGGGTCTGAGCTTTATTCATTTGGATAGAAGTAGACCAAGCATATATCTTCCGTACATATTGAAGCGAGTTGGAAAAGAATCAGCTGTTAGAAACTCCATTGGCTAAAAAATAGGCACTGTACAATTAATGGTGGAGGATTGCTCCAGAATTGGTGGATATTTTTTTGTCGAATTTGGAGCGAAGCTCTAATCGGACTCCTCTGATTAAAACATGATCATAGTGAAGAATCGTGAACCACATGATTATTTCGATATCGTAATAGGGCCACTAGATAATACGGCCAGTGTAGGTGTAGATCGGCTTACTATTTAGTAGAATCTCTTTAATTTGATTCTGATAGTTCCGATTGAATATTCAGTCGGATCCCGACGGGCCCGTTAACTATTCGTACTCGACCTTCCGGAAATAAGGGAAGCAATTGCAAAAAAGTTTGAGGTAAGTAACGATGATAGAAGTCCGAGTTCAAAACGCGCGGTGTTGACAAGCTAGGGAATTGGTGAATGAATATCAATCAGCCTATTCAAAATCGATTTTTATAACGTCATGGCTATCGTCGGGTCATTGCGCATTATCTTCTAGATATTCCACTTTCTTATCCATTCGAATTGAGTATTTGTCTTAATATTATTAAATGCATAGAGACATTCGTCCTTAACTTCACCCTCTTCCACACTGACTTGATATGACGAAAAATGTCTGTTGAATTCATTTATGTGTACTTTGAGCAAGTTCAAATTATCTATCGACACTATTCCCGGGTTGATATTCGGTCCTCCAAAAAATACTAGATTCTTAAAGAACCCAGGGGCTGAAACATTAAACATATTCTTAAGATGGATACCAGCAGTTTCGCCTTGCTCACCAAAAATTTCTCGAATAATCTGAATACCCTTACCAAACACTTCCGCAGAATGCTCAAAATCCAAAATTCCATTCTTGCCAGTTTTGAGATTTAGGCCTAACAACAGTAACATGAATCGTTCGAGCCGATTGATTCTGCACCAGAATTGAATCATAATTAGGCAAGCGAAGCTTAAAGTAATCGGCAGTCCACGATTCTTCTTTTAATAGTTGATTAAATGCGATAGCCCACTGTGAAATATTATTCTGTACGTAATCAGGGATTGAATCATAAGTATCGTGTTTTACGATTTCTACTTTTGGATTACTCTTTTGCAAATCAATCGTTTCATAATACTCCTGAATTATTTCTTTCACTACTGATTCCGTATCTCTACGTATCCGATCATTTCTGACTCGCATAACATAGTATCCCAAGTTCTTTAAAGCTCTTTGACGAATTCTGTCAGGCGTCATTCTGAACTTCATGGAATGAATTTTACCATCTACTTCCACAATCAGTTTCTGCCCAATAACAAAATCTGGGGTGTAATAGTTCGCCCTTGTATACCAGATGACGGGTTGGGATTTGTGTGGAATTTTCTCTGCTGCCAATCTAAAAGCTAATTTCCTCTCATAGACTGTTGGCTTGGGAACTTCCATCCGATACTTCAAAGTTTTATCAATTCTTTATTAATTGTTGTATTTTATTCGCTACATGCAAGGTTCGAATCCCGACGGCTTCAGACCTAGTGTATGTTATAGCGTCTTATGCATTTTGTTTCTTTGAAGAGATTTCAATTCAGTAATAACAAAGAAAAGATGAATAATAACTAGAATGCATGAACAATTCTAGTGTCCGGAGGATTTATAGATAATTTTTCTACTCAATCAAAAGAATATTCTTTCTCGAGACCAACTTATCCTGAATCACTTTTTGAATTCTTATCTACAGTAACACCACAAAAAAATCTCGCTTGGGATTGTGCAACGGGGAACGGACAGGCAGCTATAGGACTCAGCAAATATTTTAAAAAAGTAATCGCAAGTGACGCAAGCAAGAATCAGATTCGACATGGCTTTCAGAGAGAAAACATAGATTACAAGCTATTTCCAGCTGAAAATGCAGAGTTAGACAACGATTCTGTCGATATTGTGACTGTAGCTCAAGCATTACATTGGTTTGATTTTGATAAATTTTACTATAATGTAAAGAGAGTTGGAAAAAAAGAGGGAATCATAGCAGTTTGGAGTTATGATATGCATAAGATAAATCCTCAAATAGATAAGGTTACTGACAGGCTTGATGTAGACGGTGAAATTCTTGGTAGTTACTGGAACAAAGAAACAAATTATGTTAAAGAAAAATATAAAACAATCGTTTTCCCATTTAAGGAAATTTCTGTTCCAGCATTTAAAACAACTTTATATTGGAATTTGCATCAACTATGGGATTATATGAAAACTTGGTCATCAGTAAGGAAGTATTATTCTGAAAATAAAAGGGATCCATTAGATCTAGTCAAACCCGAAGTAAAAACTTTGTGGGGAGATGAGCTTGATAAAAAAGAAGTTACTTGGAATATAAACACACGTGCAGGTATTATAAAATAATATAAAAACTATTTTATTCCCCATTAGCTGATAGTCGTCATTAGCACTTTGAAATAAACTCTCTATTTTCTTCCAACAATTGCTATAGCTTCATTCTCGATCCTAACTTTTCCAGTTCTGTCGGCATACTTTTCTGATCCTCTACTAATTGCCTTTACTATTTGTTGCCTTCTTTCGTTTGTCTCTCCTGCCAGGACTTTTTGAAGAGCAGGGCCACCGTGGTCAATTGTAAAGGCTGTAAAGTCATCAGATGAATCAAAATCAGAAACCACTTTTATTCTTTCGATAACAGTATGAATGAATCCTGATTCTTCATAGAATTTCTTAAGGTTG